>Ga0209445_1000295_pt1 | contig 28233 bp, 20 predicted proteins | sample MarorgKNORR_S2LV_4_FD_188223 | JGI IMG/M metagenome (GOLD analysis project Ga0209445, IMG submission 188223) | Marine microbial communities from the Southern Atlantic Ocean, analyzing organic carbon cycling - NADW_A/KNORR_S2/LV (SPAdes) (version 2) | ecosystem: Environmental > Aquatic > Marine >... | reverse complement strand
TGAAAAACTACCTGCGTTCCTGCGACTTGAACCGGAATTGTTCCTTCATAGGTATTTCCGGTTGTATTTGCCATGGAAACTTCCATTTCTTCTGAACCGGCATTGTAAGTAAGTACAGCAGTGCTGATACTACCGTTATCAGTAATTTCAGCCGAAACTATAACATCAGCTCCCTCTGTCGGTGTTGACGGGGAATAGCTGACGTTGGAAATATCCGGAGGAGAACCTTGAACAATATCTAAATCATCCCTGGGAATGATTTTGAAAAAATCATAAGTATAGTTCAGCGGGCCTCTGATAGATTCAAACTGATCCCCATTTGATGGACTGTATGTATAATTACCTGCATTATCAATCCTCATCGTATTTGCACCGCTTAAATCAGAAACATCCCACTCACCATATTCTGCATCATCATTGGATACTGCAACGTTTTGTAATTGGATCAGAACTCCTTCCCATGGCTCCCAATCTTCCTGGTCAAGAGATAGCACTTCAGGCTCTGGAAGTGTATTCCCACTGCTAAGGATTTCCAGGTTTTCCGGTTCACTGATCTCAGATTTTCCATAATACTCTACATATTCACCGTATACTTCTACACTATCACCCCTCGAAACTTCACAATCGGAAGAGATTACATTAATACCATTGTACGCGCCAGCTCCGTCCTGTATATAGAAACTTCCGTCCCCATCCGGGGTTTCTCCACAAGCTGCTGTGACAACACCTCGAATTGTTACGCTCTCTCCAACACTTATCTCTCCAGTTTGAATTTCATAGATAGTTGTAGCAGTTAGAATTGTAAATGATATCATAAATAAAACCATTATTTTCTTCATTGTATTTTCTCCTGTATTTATTATTTAATAATTAGAAATTTTCCTTCTTTCAGAGCCCCATAAGAAGAACTTTCAGAATTTTTATTCTCTACCGAAAACAGGTATAAGCCTGACGCGATGGCCTGGTCATGCTGAGTGACCAGGTCCCAGGCATGTTCACCTCCGCTCATGATAGGAGATTTCCCTTCATCAATGTTCTGGATGTCGTCGCCGGCATAATCCTCATCATGCTGAATGATATCCACCAAATCACCGGCCAGGGTGAAAATGCGAATTTCCGCTTTCGGGGGCAGGTTCTGAAACCAGATCATCCTCCCCCGGCTGCCGTAGCCATCCCAGGCTGCCTGCCCACGATATGGGTTTGGATATACGCTTGGTTCCACTGTCCAGCTTGATTCATTAGGTACAACACCAGGAAAAACATATTTCCGGTTGGCATATACCGAGCTTTCAAGGCTTTCCATATTTGTTTCCGGATCACCGCGATCATACGCAGTGACCGCATAATAATTCAGCCAGCCATTTTTAACCCCGTCATTCACAAACTGATAATGATAATATTTTTCGTTGATCTCCACACTGTCAGGAGATCCAGCCTCATTCACAATGCGCACCGGTACAAATCCAGTGTTATATCCAATATCTGTACTTTCTGAATCATCTCTGTCAAATTCTCCCAGTAATGAGAATTCGACAAATTCCTCCCCGAGTGTTTTCCGTGCCCCATAAATACGATATCCCTCAAAATCCTGTTCTCTGCTGACCGGATCAACAAAGTACTCAGCATTATTGCTCCAGTAGACTGTAACTTTTTGATCTTCCACATCCACTGCCATATTCGGCACCGGCGGCGGTTCTGGCAGAATATAACGGGTAACCTTCCCATCTCCATCAATATCCTCACCATCATCCAAAATATTGTTCCTGTTCTTGTCCTCACCATCATAAGCTCGCTGGGCCCAGTCCTTGTTGACATGAAGATTGGCTCTCCGACCCGGGGAATCGCTGCTTCCTTCCGCCCAGTGAGCTGCAACCACAGCAAAAACAACAGTACAGGAGGAATCAGGTTTTAAAACCCAGCTGGTAGAATCACCGGGCGTCTCCGGTTCACTTCCCAATGGACCGGCAGAAAGTAGAAAAAGCCAACTGTCAGCTTGGTTTGGATATCCATCACTCGTGTAACCCTCCCCACTTCCCGGAGGAACGCTGGACATTAACTTTTCATAGCGGGAATAATCATTTTCCGGCATGGTAAAAGCAGGATAATCTGAATTGGTACCGGTATTCCATTTCCATTGGTTGTAATGAGCTTGACTATATGGTCGGGGTACAGAACTTCCAATAAATGTAAAACCTATGTAGGATTCTGCCCAGCCGTCATCTCCATCCACATCATACTGGTATGCTATATCCCGGGTAAACCCAGCTTCATCAACAGTGGTATCAAATCCGTCAAGGTTATCATACCAGGAAAAACCTCCGCCTGGTGTATAATAATCGGTGTAGTTGAAATTTGCTACTGAAGCATCAGCCCAAAAACCCGCGTATAGATCCTTAATATCATCTTGAGAGCTATTTGTGATAGTATATTTTAAAAGGACAAATGCATCAGCATACGAAAAATTCCAGGCATAAGACTCCAGGTGAATATCAATCCCCAATGGGTTGTGATTTGTAATCTCATTATCATCGTTGCTTGACGAACCGTAATCCTTAAATTCTGCGATAAAATCCTGGTGAGAAACAGCAGAAGGATCGTAATACTGAGCCATAGGATCTTCTGATGTGGACGAAATAGATGATTTGATGCCCATTCCAGATGCAGCAAAATATTCAAAACCCTCATCCCCCGCTTCAAATACACCATCTACAATAGCAGTGGATACCCTACGCTGTCCATTTACGATTCCTCCAATCCATAAACCAGCATACGAAAAATACTCCACCTGTTCCCTTAGCACTTCTGTGTGTTGTTTGTACTGACAGGACGGAAGAATTTCTCCGTTGATTTTATTCCATCCATTCCCAAGAATTCCAAAATTTGTGATCGTCATTCCCAACTGACCTACTGATGTATACTTGTCAAAGACATCATCTGCAAATTGACCACGGATAGAAATTGTACACAGAAAAAAGATAAAAAGAAAATAAACCTGCTTTGGCAGTATAAAGGATCTCATCAGTTTTGATGGATTAGAGTTATACTATTTTTTATGCAGCTGTTTTTCATAAATAGAAGTTCAAATTAACTAAAGTTGGGAAACACAGTTTATTAATAACAATATAACAAATGTAACTCACCCTAGAATAGGTTTGGAATTTACTTTAACAAAACTAGTTTTTTCGAAAGGATTTGATCATCAAAAACAAGCTGGGAGACATAAACACCACTTGGCAACATACCTGTTTCCCATAATACATGAAAAATTCCCGGATGTTTCAAACCTTCTTCCAGAATCTCCACCTTTTGTCCAGATAAATTGAAAATCGTTAATTGCATATAACCAGATTCTGATATTTCGTATGATAGGGTAGTTATGGAATTAAATGGATTAGGATAATTCTGGTATAAATGTATCTTATGAGGAATAGTAAGAGTTGAAGAAGACATGCTGGGGGAAGGTTCTCCCGGTGTGCCAAGATCACCTAGACCATAAGGGGTCATTGATTCTGCCCAGTTGGAAGCAATATTGTTATTGGACGAAAGGTCTTGAACATACATGGAAGCACCGCTACTGAAGGGAAAAGCATTTGTATAGTACACTTTATCCACTTCCCTCCCCTCCGGATCTAAAAGAATTATTTCATCTTCCGCACTTCCAAATATATTACCACTGTATTCATAATCTGCCTCATATCCTCCGTTCTCATTCTGATTCCCATTTCTCCCAAAAACAAAATACTCTCCCGAGTCAATCAACAAACTGCCATCTGGAGGACTTATAATGTGGTCATCTGTTCCTGCGTCTTTTATGGTCCAGCCTGCAAAATCAACTGTTACTGAATCTGCATTATAAACCTCAAACCACTCACCGTTTGAATCTGATACCAAACTAGGATTAGGCATTATTTCTGAAATGACGATTTGACTCAATGATGGAAGGGTTCCTGAAAATACCACCTCCAGGTACACAGGCAGATGATCAGAAGCTACATAAAGAGCATCCGCAATTTCATCTGGTACTGCTGAATTATTTCCTGCATTGATAGATTGATTAAAATGATCTCCATCATTTCCGTATGGAGTATATGAATCTTCCAAATAATTCATATCTGTCTCATCAAGAATCGAAGATGAAACTAGAATAAAATCGAACCGGTCATCCATACCCCCTGAGGCCCCACCGTCTCCGTAGTTAGTTGCCCGTGTGGATTGTGTATGAACATCAGAAAAAGATGAGTTATTGTGCCAGTTCCCTACTCGATCAATCGGATCAAATACCTGTCCGTCATTATCTTCCTGGGATTCAGTCAAAACCTGGAATCCGCCCTCATTTGAGTCATAAAAATTAAAATCACCCAAAACAAAAAAATGTTCCGCAGGATTCAATGTGTTCAGATAATTCCGAAGTGCGGTTGCTTCCTGTTCCCTCTCAGTCTCATCGTTTCCACCTGTTCCTGCTTTCAGGTGCAAACCGTATAATCTTATTTCCTCGTTTGATTCAATATGTTTCATGACAAATTCAATCACATCCCGGTTACCCCAGTTATTTGTAGTATTGATTACACTTGTACTGACGAAACTGAATACATCCGGTTTATAATACAGGGCAATATCCACATCCGCTGTAGATTGATCGGTGAAATCAGCTCCTGAATAAACTCCTTCCTGACTGTGATTCAGGATATGTGACAAAAACCGGTTATAACCGGTTGTATTATTAATTTCCTCAACAACAACTAAATCAGGATCTGTGGAACCAATTATCATTCGCAAAGCGATTTCTTTTTCACTGTCCCCGCTAATGCTCCCCTGGTAATTCAATACATTATACGTCATTATCCTTTGTCCAGCGAGGTGACTTAACGTGACAAATATGAAAAATGAACACAACCATTTTTTATACATTTTTATTTTCTTTACACTTATTCATCTGAAATTTTATTCCTATTGAGTGCCAATGACCCTTTCCATAAAAATAAAAATGCCGCAAGAGAGAATATTCACTCAATTACGGCATCTTCTCGTTTCTTAGAACGAATACTCCTATTTCATCAATACCATCTTTTTTAAAGCCGTGTGATCGCCAGCTGTGATGGAGTAAAAATACACCCCGCTTGATACCAGATTGCTCTTGGAATCTTTACTGTCCCACATGACTTTATGGTGTCCTTTTTGTTGAACTTCACTAACCAAATCAACGATTTTCTGACCAATGAGGTTGTAGATACTAATAGTTACATACATTTCTTCAGGCACGGTATAACCGATGCTGGTAACCGGGTTAAATGGATTGGGATAGTTTTGAGAAAGGCTGAAACTGGTTGGAATTGTTTCTGCCTTGGTGAGTGTAAACCCGTTAACAGATCCATTAATGACAATTTCCCCTGAGTCTTCCAATTCATACACGTCGCCATTTTTAGCAGTCAGCAACCATCGTTGTCCCTCCTCCTGGTTTTTTTCTACAATTTGGAAATGAATTGTCAGGGGGTTATCTGCATTGTTCATTAGTTCAATGGTACCTGTGTTGTCCATTGCTTTTAAACCATTTGAAAAGCGCACATCAAAAGCTCCGGCGGGAGGTTTCGGAGGAAGGCTATAACTTGATCTTTGTTCATCAGAAATTGGAACTCCAAAATACAATTCACTTCCGTTGAAGCTTATAATATTAGCCTCACTTAGAGAGCTGAATTGACTTGATCTTATTTTAGCAGATCCACTCGAAAGCGTAATATCACCTGAAGCAGAGGCATTAATCCAATAGCCTTTTCCTGGCGTAATCATAGTTGCATTATTATATGAACCATTAAAGCCATAGACGGTCCCCGGAACAATAATGTCACCAGGATCACTAATAGCATCAACACTGACTTCCTGCGTAATACTTCCAATCATATTCCATCCCGGCACGAGAGATATAGTGGCATTGTTCACCGCTGTCCCGCTAAGCACATCGCTTCCAGCACCGTTAAAAAATAGCCAATAACCCTCACCTGAGACGAGTGCTGATTCATTATTATATGCTCCACTGAAACTATAAAGTGTACCTTCAACAGAAGTGGGAAACAGAGATAATTGGGCAGCATCTTCCACAGTCAATGGTAGGCTGACCATATTCCAACTGTCAATGTGCGAGACAGCTACATCCTCAATAACGATATCCGACTGAATATCATTACTCGATCTAGGTAATAATCCAAATAATGAAAAACTATAATCTACTACGCCAACAATAGCGAGAAACTGTGTTCCTGCAACGGGTGTTGGCGGTGTACCATCAAACATTCCATCATCTATCTGGCATAAACCGCTTCCATCATCAACATACCATTCGCCATTGTCATCTGATTCTGCTACAACTTCAACATCAGTCACCCTGACAAGCATGCCTTCTAAAGCTTCACCAATGAATGTGCAGCCATCTGCCAATTCACCAGTTGTAATATCCTTTGGAGTAACTGTATTCCCTGATGATGAGACTGAAAAACCGATGAGATCAGTCAGTTCGGTGAAACTGTAATATTCAAGTACTGTTGCAGCAAACGTCACCTCATCACCTACTACTGGAGATTGAGTATTATCATAGACATATGCGCCACTCCAGGAATCATACCCAAAATCCTGTACATAGAAATTAGAATATGAGCCAGGGTTTTGAACAGCAGTAACAACACCGCTGGTAACAATAACTTCACCCATGAGTGGAGAATCAAAACAATACTCACCCTGCACTGCTGTATATTGAACCTCATAAATAGAAGTCTCACCTCCTGAAACAACAATAGAAACAAGATCAGTTCCAGTATCTCCAAGATTATCTTCAACTGTTAACGAAAAAGTTAAGACAACGTTTCCATCTACAGAGGGCGCAGTAAAAGTTGCAATGCCGTCCTCCGGTTCAGTATCGCTCAGAGTGACTGCTGTACCTCCAGTCTGTGCCCAGAGATAACCTTCAACCGTTCCATCTGAATCATAACTGTTCGATCCATCAAGTGTCACCATATCTTCGGGATTTACAAGCTGGTCCTCCCCAGCATCTGCCGCAGGATACTGGTTTTCTCCTGCAGACTCAAAATCGGTGAGAAAACGGGGTAAAATCTGGTACACTGTATATTGTCCGCCTACACCGGTTACATGAGAGGGCCAGCCTGGATCAGATGAACCATCAATCTCAGTGTCACTGTCAATTCTCATTATCACGACTGATGATCCATCGTCATCCGTAATATCAATGTTTGCGCTTGATCCTTCGTCTGGCCATTCACCATCATCTATCACAGCATTTTGAATAGTAATGAGTTCACTTTCGTAATCTTCTCCATACGTATTAAGCTGAGCAACAGTAATGATCTGGGGGTCAGGAAGGTCAGCGGTTCCTAATACAGTTATATCCTGAGATCCGGTTATTGCCACTTCAAATTTTCCATTATATTCTTCAGTCTCACCGGTTACCCTGATTTCATCTCCAACATCTAAATCAACATCTGTGACTCCATAACCGAAAACGACCAGGCCTGCTGTAGCATCCTGTATCACATACTCGGTATGGCTGCTCTGAAAATTCGGAGTTGTAACAATACCTTGGACGGTAACAATTTCGCCTACTCCCAACGCTCGCGCTTCTGCTATGGTTAATCCCTGCTCAACAAAAACTGTAATTTCCGTAATATCGCTATCTGAACTTCCTTGATCATCAGTGACAGTTAATGTAAATGTCAAAAGCGTTGTTTCAGAGTAACTTGGTGCAGTAAACGATGGTATTGCTGAGTTGGGATCATTCAGGGTTATATCTTCAGGACCATCCCAGGAATAGGAAAATTCTGCACACTCAGGGTCATAGCTTCCGCTTCCATCCAGTTGCACTGTTTCTTCAGGAGCCACTACCTGGTCAGGTCCGGCATTTGCAATTGGAGCGGCATTCCCGCTGCCAACATTATGGGATCCAAGATAATCAAATGTATTTTGATCATAAACGCTCCATTCAGAATCACAGACGTCTGTGCCAGCAGAAGATGCCCAGTCAATATTGCCCTGGGTCACCGATGCTTTACGAACAAGTGTGTGCTCCCCTGTCGCGTTCGTTACTCCAGCAACATCCCAGCCGGAGCCCGGATCATCGCCTTCTTCACCAACAGCATCAATCAATATACCGTTATGAGCAAGTCCAACTGCATCATCACCATTGTAATAGGTTGCAGTTGTACCAAGAATATCACACTCTCCTGAATACTCATCTGCAATAGAACCGTTACATACAACAAAGACATCACCTGAAGCAACAGAGTATCCACTTAGATCTACAGCATTTCCCTCTCCTTCCGCCCAATCTCCCCCATTGGATATTCGCCAAATTTCATATCCAGCAAGATCAACAGTGGCATCAGTGGGATTATAAATTTCAAGAGCTTTATTGTTGCCACTGCCTTCGATATATTCTGAAAAGAACAATTCATCCGTAGAAGCTGGAGTTTCTAATGCACCTTCATCAATCCATTGAGCTATCAAATTAATCTGATCTGAAGGTAAAGGATCTGATCCATTAGGCATTTGTGCTCCAGATGCAGTCCCTTGTAATTTTTGAATTATATAGCTATTTGCCCCATCTCCGGCAGTAACGACTGGTCCATTATTGCTATTTCCTGACATGAGGTTTTCATATGTTGATAAATCCAATCCCCCAAAGTAACCCCCACCATTAATATGACAACTTGTACAATTCTCATTGAAAATGGTCTGTACCTGGGTTTGATAGTCCACCTGTCCATATATATTGCTAATAAGAATCGAAAGAACTATTATAACATTTTTCATAAGAGACTCACTTTCTTATATTGTTAATAATTTTTCAGAAATTGGGCTCACATTTTATTAAGATTCTGTGCTTTTATCAACAGTTATTCCAACTTTATTCCGAAGATAAAATTATATCACCGGTGGAATATGTACGAATCCAGTATCCCTTGCCAGGAACCAGGTTAGTGGCATTCTCATAACTCCCATCAAATTCGTAAATTGTTCCCGGCACAACAATCCCATCAGGATCCTGGATTAAAGCAACGGGTACTGAACTTGTTATCCCCGTTATCATATTCCAACCTTCAGCAAGTTCAATAGTCAGATTGAATATCTCCAATCCTTCGACAAGACTGGTTCCGTCAGAATCAAATCGTAACCAGTAACCAATCCCTGGGGTGAGAGTTTCTGCATCGATGTACATTCCATTATACGCATATAAAGTTCCTGTATTAGCCTCAGGAAAAATTTCAAGGTAACTACCATCCACAACATCAACTGGCAGACCTATCAAATTCCATCCTGCAATATTATCAATTTCCAATAAGATTCCTGAAGAAGCATTTGGCAATCCGGGTGTTCCAAAATCGCCATCACCAAATGGCACTGCTGAAGTTGTCCAATTAACGCCAAGGCTGTTATCGCTGTAGGCGTCAATCAACATCATACTCTCTCCTGAAGGATCAGGAAAAGAAGCACCATTATCATACCAGACTTCATCTAAAATAGCACCGGTAGGATGTTCAAAAATGATCTCATCCCACCCATTACCCAACGCAAAATTGGAATAAACATAGTCTACGTTGACTCCCCCATTTTCAGCCGGGTTGTCATTCACACCAAGAACAACGAACTCCCCTGGTTCCAACAATAATCCTCCCATCTGTGAAATTGTATGTTGATCTCCGCCATCGTCTTTAAGCGTCAGTCCATTCAGGTCTATTGTATCTGTACCTGTATTGGTCATTTCAAACCATTCTCCGTAGGAATCCGTGACGCTGACCGGGTTATTCATGATTTCATTAATAACAAGTCCCGTTGAAAGTTCAACAACATCAACATTAATCTTCCAAACTACTGGTCGGTGATCTGAAATATGATATTGATAAGTTGAAGATCCAGTATAATCATCAATCCTCAAAGTTTGAATTTCCCCTGATAACATATTTTCATCAAATAATTCAGCAGAAATTAAGACATGGTCAATAAAACTGGCGTACATCCCCCACGGGAATGAATTGTAATAGTTATCTCCTGCAATTGGGGTTGTAGTAAAATAACTATTTTGATCTTCAACCAAGGGCCAGAGCGAATTGTCATTCTCTGGATCATCTATTTCATCATTAAAATCACCTGCGACAATGATATTTTCACTGATATTATTTTGGATGTAATCTGCCAAGACCTGAGATGCTACCAACCGCTGGTTAAATCCTTCATCAAAAGCTTTCATGTGAATATTAATTAATTGAACAGTGATTGCAGCTTCCCCGCACCCCCACTGCAATTCGGCTTTCAGCGGATACCGATATGCGAATGCCCATCCTTCCGAGGAAAATAATGTTGTATAATTTACTATTTCCACACAGTCACTCCTTACAGCCATACCCAAATCCGGATTCACTTCACTTCCATAATTTGTGTGAATAAAGTTATAAGCAGGATTCATTGATGCAAAATTTTCATAATCTGGGATATCGCTGATTTCCTGGAAAGCGATTATATCAGGAAGGATGTCACTTATAATTTCCGAGACATAATTCACTGTGTTGCTACTGGTGGGAAACTCTTGCACATTCCACGTCATTACTTCCAATCCGTTCCAATTATTCTTATTGGGAATGCCCCAAAGATCCTGTGGAGGACTCACCTGGATTGTGTCTGCTGGTGGACAATCCTGTCCCATTAATAAAAGATGAAATAACAAAATAAGAATTATAGATTTGTGCATTAGATTGAAATCTTTCACAGAATAAATGCTCTCTCTACCTGATTTAATAATTCAACGAAATACAGTTAACGTTTACTCACATAATCCACCGTAAAAAAAATAGTACTGTTACTTAATTTTCAAAGTGAACCGAAATATTTCCGGTTTGAATCTTCCTAAGATTAAATAATTTAGGGTTTCTGTAATCTTTTAGCTCGGCTAAATCTTCTTCCTCGATGAATTTTAAATGATCTAGTAAAGCCAAGGTTGCAACTGGGTTAGCCCGCTGATTTCCATCTAATACTTTTAGCGAAAGACCAAATGTTTCACCATTTTTGTTTCGAATAGAAACTCCACGGACAGCTTCTCCACCGATTTTTGTAATTGCCTTTCCTTTCATAACTTTAATAAAATCTGTATCAAAGCGATTACGGCCTGCTACGAGATACGGATGGTGCGCCATAGCCTGATACACCTCTTCCAGTTCCGCATACTGTCCACTTGCGAGCTTTTGAAATAATAATGCAATACTATGCAAGGACATAAAAGGTGTTGGCGCACTGCATCCATCAATTGCTGTTACAATCTCATTTTGACCAGAATAAATTCGCAAAAGATCAAAAATAGTTTTTTGAACAGGATGATCACGATTGGTGTATCCCGCAGGTTTCACCCCAAGGTGTTTGGCCAATGCCAGCATTCCTGCATGTTTTCCACTACAATTATTATTGAAAGGTGAATAATCTTTTTTCTTGTGAAGAAGTGCTGTCTTGGATTCTTTATCATATGGTGCATGAATTCCGCATTCGTAATGATCTATTGAAAAACCCAGCTTATTCAGCATGGATTTAGCCGTTTTTACATGAATTACTTCCCCATTGTGGGAAGCACACATGAGAGCTAATTCCTCATCTGTAAATCCTGCAGATTGTACAGCACCTGCATGTACACTCGCCGCTGCCTGGAATGGTTTGAAGGATGACCTGATGCAGGTTTGATATTCTGGATCCCCAGTTGAAAAAATAATTTCTCCAACTTCATTTACAGCAACAGCATAAATTGAATGCTGGCTTTCTACGTGGTTACCGCGGGTAACTTTACAATAAATTGGCATATAGTTTTTATCTCTTTAAAACCCGGTTACATATTATTTGTACCGACTGGAAACAAATTTGAATTCAAAACCAGCTTTTTTCAACTCAGGGATTCTTTTTTGGAGGACTTGAAGAGTCATTGGTCTGGCATGGCCAACGCCAATTGCTGATCCTTTATGTTGAGCAGTTGAAATAAGTTGATCCAGTTGTTTGTTTATCAGGTATGAATCAGCTTCATTATCTAGAAATACGTCCCGGTTCGTGGTGTGTACGCCAAGACTCATCATCATTGATTCCGCTATGGATTCTGGTGTTGTCCGGCTGTCAACAAAATACTTTCCATACTTCTTCAAAACAGACCCAACCACATTCATAACTCGTTTATTTTCCGTGGCTTTTGATCCCTGATGGTTATTCATCCCGACTGCCTGTGGTAAGTGGGTAATAACTTTCTCCATCCTGCTCTCAATTTCACTGCTTGTCATATCTGTATTCAGAATAAAATCTTCCTCCCCGCTGGATGACACATGAGATTCCATAGGCATATGGACGATAACTTCATATCCTTTTTTAAAGGCTTTTTTTGCAAACGATTTGCTATACTTGTGCCCCGGAATAACTGCAAATGTTAAATTTGCTCCAAGTGATAAGAAACCGTCAGAAACTTTATCATTTCTATACCCAAAATCATCAATAATAATATTTAATTCTCCAGCACTAGATTTTTCCTCTAAAATCTCTTCCACATCTTCAGAAGAAATTTCCTTTTTCATTTCCTGTAATTCCCTGTGCAAAAGTAACAGGCGAACTGCCAGAATAAGGAGGACTGCAGTTAATGCAATAATGACATAAATCTGAATAGAATTTTGTTTTGACGGCATTAATTATGGGAGTGTAACTGAAATATCCAGCATCTGAGAAATTCCAAGATTTTGGGAACCAACCTGCACACCGTATTGGAAACGGTAGATTCCCAACCTGAAACCAAAACCACCGGAAACGGTTGTAACTTCCTGGGAAAATTGAGATCCCGTCTGAATGACCAGTTGTTTCCAACTGAATTCGTTCCCTATACGAAAAATCGTTCCTGAAACCAGAGAAGAATTTTCTGCAGAAAGAAATATTTTGTTTCCCCAATCCTTTTGAAAAAAACGATAGCAAACACCACCCAAAACACGTAAAGGCAGGCTAGGAGATTTATTAGATAGCTGTGACATGGAACCCATATTCAAAAGTGATGCCCCAAAAGTGAAGTTTTTTCCAAATGTCCGAGCCAATCCAAAGTCTACAGCATAGCCTTTGGAAGACTCATTATAGATTTGAAAGCTGACTGCCTGCATAGCCAGTCCATAACGGGTGTTGCCCAAAATTTGATTGTAAAATCCACCGAACGAAACACCGTAAGCTCCAAACTCTGCTTGTGGATTGTCAGTAGGCCTACTCGTTCGAAATTCCAGATCATTTAACCCGGCATAGCGGATTTGAAACCCCCCAGTTCCATAGGTAAATCCTCTTGAAAAACGAATTGTTGATCCGGTCACACCCGCCAGCCAGGAACCGTGGGAAAAGAATAAATCAGGATTTGGTTTGTCTAAGATAAGCGAAGCTGGATTAGAAAAAGACCCTCCATCTAAAACAGGGTTAATGCCCACTGCAAGTTCTAGGGCCGTGCTTGGAATAGAAAGAAACTGTGTCCCAATTCCAAAAACGGAAGTGTTCAGGATAAATATAAAAACAGTTAACAGATGAAATATTCTATTCATCGAATATAGATTTAATTAAACAATATTTCTATTCAACCAGTCAGAATTGAATCGAAACCGTAAATATATGGGCAAAATTGAGTGCAGGTTCCGTCACAAAAGCATAATCAATAGAAGAATCTTTTTTATTGAACAAAATATATTTCATCCCTACACCTAAAGAAACCCTTGAGTTACCATATCCCGCCCTGAAAAAATAGTTTTCTTTATACTGATATTCTCCGCCAAACCGAATAGGGACTCCTAAAACATCTTCATAATCCGTAATTACACCAAAATCTCCAACAAAATAAATTCTTTTAGAACGATAATTTGTGCCAATCCTATAAATAACTGGAAACTTCTCTTTATATATTCGACCCTGCTCTGCAAAAACTTCACTGGTCTGCCAAAGATAGTTAGAATTCAAATCCTGAATAACTAAACCAATGGATAAAGGAGGTGATGGACGAATAATTATTCCTAAATCAAATCCCATCCCTGATCCTACTAGACCGCTCTCATTCATGGGAAGTTGGAGTCGCAGAAGTTTAATATTAATCCCCACGGAAAGCCACGGTTGTAACTGCTGTCCAAAACTGATGAAGTAAGCATCCTCACTTGTTGATAAAAAACCCGTATGTTCTCCTTCTTCTGTCCTTCCGTCAATTTGATTCACCCCAGCCCTGATCCAGGCAAACCCAATCCCAGCTGTTGGAGGTAAATTTGTCTCAAAACTTGCAACATAAAAATTGCGATCCAGTTGTAAGCTATGATTTGTAACTGACGCATGTCTGTTTGTTACAAATGAAATACCTGCCGGATTGTGATAAGCTGTAAAACCCTGGTCCAATTCCGCAGTAAATCCGCTTCCCATAGCAATTGACCGGGCAGTTGTTCCCATTCTTAAAAAACCACCAGAATAACTGGCATAATCACTGGAAAAAATCACATTCATTAACAGGATAAATCCTGCCAGATACGGAAGATTCAGGAAACCAGTTCTCATCATTTCACCACAATCAATTTCAGCCAGTGATCTTCAGGACTGCGATTCTGTTTTTCTGCAAACTTAAGATTTATAAAATAAACACCATTATCCACCAACTTTCCATTTTGGTCCTTACCGTCCCATTTGAGAGATTCTGTACCTGAACGGCGATCGTATTTTTTATTAAAAACAATACCCAACGCAAAATTATAAATAGACATTTCTATAGTGTATGAAACCACCTCGCTGGTATGAAACCGAACATAACCATCACCATCAAGAAGATTATGGGAATAAGGAGAATAAGGGTTTGGATACGCATATATCTTGTTGGGATCATATTCAGCCCGAAATATCTGCCAGTTTCTACCCTCAATATCACTGGATCTAGCGAGACCATCCAGGGTTCCCAACCAGAGTACCGCTTGGGAATAGTATGGTCGATTATCAAAGGCAAAAGATATAACTTCATTTGTTAAAATCTCGTCTGTATCAAATACAAGTGAGTCCTCAAGTAGGATCGCCTGTATTGCCGGCTCAAATAATGCCCACATTGGTGTATCATGAGGATCGTCAATAATTGATTTCCACAAACCATTCTCCGATGCTGCAAAAACTAGTGAATCCTCTGCATAAACATTATAAATCCTTTCCCCGATCAGTGCAGTGTGCCAGGTGGAATTATCGATGGTATAGCTTAATCCCCGTTCTTCGCCTTGATCTTCAGCATTCATAGTGACTGCCCATATAATGTCTGTATTTTCCCAGACCTGCCGGGCAAGACCCACTACAAAATTTCCGGAAATTCCATCTTGAGGAAAAGAAAAATGTACCCAATCAATGCATCCGTTTTGACCAAGAAGGCCGCGATTAATGCCGTTGGCTGTTCCCACCCAGACTGTATCACCATAAGCCAGCACACTGAACGCTTTGTGATTATGGTTTCCATCATCCAAAGGATCCCGAGGGTTCAGATAATAATCCTTCAAAATATTATCAGCATAGGAGGTATCACTGCAGGTCGTGAGCACGTCCATATCATCTAAAGGCAAAGGGACTCTTGTCCAAGAGGAATCCCCAGCAAGATTTTGCAAGGGTATACGCCGAAGTCCTCCAGCCCAGCTGGTTATCCAGATGTAATCGTCAGATATCGCTGCATCATATGTTACATTATTATTGGCAACAGTGATAGGAAGAGCCCGGAAATACTTATCAGCAAAATCAGCTAATGTATCGGTCTGATTATCTACGGGTTGAGAAAAATGAATCCAAGAAATTGTAGGATCCCGGGCATCTTCAGCAAAGTAAAATCCTGCTCCTACTGGTGTAACTCCGTCATCAGTTGCACCAGCAACTATTATAGAGCTATCGTTTACAGCAATAGCAGAAATCCCATCTGTTAAAAGCATGATCGTGTCGGGTTCTTCAATTGTTAGAGAATCCATCGCAAAAACAGATATCGAATCCTGCATCATAGCTAATCCCTGCCCTGTTCCCAGCCAGACTGTACTGTCTCCCTGAAGTTTAATTTCGGAAATAACATTGCTTGCGAGTTCATTAATTATTCCAGATGAGTCCAAATTTGTTTTTCGTAAAGAAACATTTGTTGGTACAAAATTCTGTCCAACAGACTTGGAAATAAAAAATATAATCCCAATTAATAAAACTGTTTTTTTCACTCAATTACCACAACTGTTTTCATGACAATTTCAGCATCTTCTCCAAAGAAATCCTTGGCATAAAAATAAGCATTATAAATTCCAATTGGATTATCAAATCCGATTGTGATTAACCTGGAAAAAATTCCATCGGCAGCGAACTCATCCCAGAGAAACATATTCTGATTGATGATACCGTCATCATATAACAGAATAGGATTGCCATTGTTTGAATAGGACAAATCTGGTTTCTGAAACATCATGTAACAAGTCTGTATATCAGACACACCGTTGGCGTCAAATATTTGGACTTTAATTGTATCAACTAGTATATACGGATCCGGAGGTCGGGTCATCGTATCTGGGAAAGTTACTTGAACTATTATGGGTCGAATATTACCAAGCTGAAACGAATCCTCCAATGCAACCTGATTTTCCTTATAGTAGGCCTGAACATTCAAATATACAAGCCCTGTTGCTGAGCTATCGATGGGATTATCCAAAGTTAATTGAGTATTTGAGATTCTTCGGGAATATATTTTATCGCCAGCAATAATATCACCTTCTATTCCAGCATTATTCAGGGAAACTTTATCTGGAAATGAATTGACTTGAGTCCCATACCATAGTACCATAACCGAATCAAGCAAATTCCCTAGATAATCTGGTTGAACCTCCGCAGCAAAATAAAGTTTGTTTGCATATTGGAGAAATTCAAATTGGAGATTTTGTAAAGGATCAGCAGATTCTGGAGCCTCGGGCAGTTTAGAACAACCCCACAAGAGAAGTACAACCAGGGCGAAAACTGAAATTCTCATGGGACGAAGATAACAAAAGTACTGTTTTATTTCAATCATTGGTTTCTAAATTATAGATATAGTGCGTTAACAGGGTGCCCACTTGCCAAAGGCTCCTTGGTGAACAATTTGCTGGTACGTCCTGGTGCGTATGCCAGAAATTGACAGACCGATTAGGATACTCAAAATCAATTATATCCACAGCTGGTATCTGGGCTTTTTCCCATAAAGGTACATGATCATCATACACAGCATATCCCAACCAATTTTTAAAAGCAGGCAAACGCAGAGTTTCAGCCTGCTTCCAAAGTGCTTTCACTAATTCAGAGTTTTGGCGGTATGAGTTTCGTTCGATAGAAATGTTTAAATCGATATCGCCAACCATATCTAGAATAATCCCGTTCTCAGGTGTAGAGAATGGTAAATTATCAGCGAAGTATGAAGAGCCCATTGCATAACTTTTTGGGTCACCCTCCTTCCCCAAATCTTCACCATCAAAAAAGATGATGGTTACAGCAATTGGCGGCGGGCTTTCATGAAATAATCTGGCAAGTTCTAAGAGAACTGCAACTCCGCTTGCACCGTCATTCGCTCCCAGAATTGGGTCCTGCCTAAGTTCCGGATTTAGATCTCTGTCAGCCCATGGTCGCGTATCCCAGTGAGCCCCTAGAAGTGTATGGTGATTTGATTCCTGTTGAAAACGGCCAATAATGTTGACAAGATCAAATGTGTCCTTATCCACAGTCACTTGAAACGGCTGGGTAAACACCGTATCTGCAAAATTGTCTAAGGTTTCTATAAGATAATTACGGCAGGATTTATATCCTTCGGAACCGGGGTTGCGCGGACCAAAAGAACACTGTTTTTCTAAAAATTGAAAAGAATTATCTCCAGAGAAATTGGTCACCCCAGATTTGCAGGCAGCAAGAGTCATCATTGCGGGCAGTAGAAACATAAGGTGCTCGGTTAAAGTGATAAGCCGGGAAATAAAGGACTTAAAATATCCATCCTTATTTTTTAATTTTGGTCTCAAATATTTCTACCCACTGATTGCAATATTGATGTCAAAACCAAAATCTCTGTCGATTTTTCTTCCAGTTATTTTTGAATTACTTTCACGATATTCATAAATAATTCCGCCTGTCACATTCCTGCTGAAAGAGTAGGATATCCTCATTCCTGTTTTCCAGCCTGAAGTAAAAGCCTGCTGTGTAAGATCAACATTGTTCCCCGATGCAAATGTCTCATTTTCATTCATATCAAAATTTAAGGTAAAATTCATATTATTCTCCACATTCCAATCATCCATAAGTGGCAATGGAATAGTAAACCCGCCTTTGTGACTGTAGCTTGTGCTGGCACTCCAGGTTTTTTCAACCTTAAGCGACAACCCCGATGGTTTTATATCCAATGATCTATTGTAATTACTGCGAATATTCAATGATATACCTTTATTCAATGACATAGTAATTCCGAGTAATGGAGAAAATCCTGCATTGAGTTTTCCTTGTTTTTCATACTCTTTATAATCAGATATAAATGTACTTAAGTTTGCAAAACTGAGATCAGGGATATCCTGACCTTCAAATTGCCAGGAACGCGTCTCTTTACCACTGAACGCATGTTCGAGTGATACCGTTTTAGCAATTTTTCTGATCAGAGGGAGTTTTTCAAGACCGCTTATGCGCATACTCCATCCAACGAAAGGAAATCCCTGATCCATTTTTTCCCCAAAAGCTAAATAATCCCTTGAAATTGATCGCTGCTCCACCCCTGACCCACTGATTGTTGTAGATATATTTTCTGAAAAATTAAGGCTGAGAGTAGCTTTCTTCGTCAATTTCAATCCTGACCGAAAAGTGATATCCTGCTTATGATCCCGATTCCCTGTATTCGTCCCAACATTTTCAGCATTGGATAACCCATGATCAGGCAGCCAGCCAAACTTATAGCCAGTTGGAACTGTGCCAAGAATTCCATTGCCAGTTCTGTTTAAGTTTTCTGTATATCCAAAACTGATGGGATCAATCCTTCCAATCATCCCATGTAAAAATGTTAAAACAAAATTCCCTTCTTTATTGGATTCTTCCTCTTTGTCGGAATTATCATCTGAACGTCCTCTTTGTCGCCCTCTGGAACCGGAGCTCCCTTTTGACTTAGGGGGTTTATACACCAGTTCAAAAATTGTTGATGGAGAAATTGAAATATTTGATGTAAATCGAAGCTGAACACCGATATTTGCCATGTCGTTTGCCCGGTCAAAATCCCACCGGTAACCAGCGGAGTAATTAAAACTTGGTTTAAGCCAGGTAAACAGTTCAGGGGAAAAAGAAGTGGTCAAATTTTCCGTCACATTAGTCACTACTCCTGGATCCATCTCTTTAATGGCCATCCATATGTATCCTCTGTAATTATCCATGTCACTCTTGGCTGTCTGATTGTATTTCATTGTTAGCTTGTTCAGAAGTTTGTAATCCAAGCCAAAAGATCTGTTGAGCCCCAGGTTATAATCATCCGGAGATTTTGTACCTGAACGTGTATATTTTTGCACCAGTTTCTCACTGAAATCAACACTTGTATTTACAGAACTTGGTGCGTAATACAGTTGAATTTCACTTATTTTCGCACCAAGCCACGGCAAGAAATGTAACCATTTCAAAGGATGGAAATAATTGTTCCTACCAAAAGACAAAGCATAACTTAATCTGCCAGAATAGGATTCATGCAGTTCTTCAGCCATGATTTCATTGGACTTTTTGGTTCTGGATGCACTAAAATTACTCTTCAAAGCATCCAACGTATACTTTATCAGTTTATTATCGGATTTCCCCGCCTTGGAAACAGATGTGCTCAAACTGACCACTTCAGATTTTGTAAGGATGGAATCTGGAGGTGCATCTGAATCGACCAAAACATCCGTCCCCGGAAAATATTTTGGACGGTTTACAGTATTGGAATAAGAACCATTCAAAGGAATACTGATCCCCAAGAATTTTGGTAACAGTTTCTGCAGTTGAAGTGTAGCATTCAGGCGTAAATCTTCACTTGTGCTATTTGATCCCAATCTCTGCTGAAGTACATGAAAATCTGCGTCCTTCCTGCTATAAGATAAAGTAGTATTTCCAAGATCAGCTAGATTAAATTTGGACTGAACCCTCATAGCAATTCCTTTGTCTTTTTTTACACCGCTCAAACGAAGTTCATCAATCCAAACCTCTCCAGAAATCGGATTATCGGAAACATTGGTTATCCCTACAGTAAAATACTGAATCCTTGATAAAGAGGGCGAACCTTGGAGCATAATTTCCTTCCCTGTAAGTAAACCGTCTTCACCTGTGAAGAAATATTTCCGGATCCCAGCAGAATCCTGGAAAACATCTGTAGGGCGGAACTTTTGTAAATTTTCCTCCGATTGAAGTTTTAATTTGGTGAGCCAACTCAAGTCAAGATCAATTGAATTTCGACCTTCTTCTTCATCCCAGCCTTCGAACACTGGTTGAGTGATTTCGTAATAATCATCTCCCAATCCAAAACGAAGGAAGAAATAGATGTCCGTATCTACATCTGTAATATGCCCTAAACTTGTACCATACATATACATTTTCATCCGATCATAAATCAGGTAACTATTTCCACTATTTGTATAAAGGGTTTTTTTTGCAGCTGCTTTATATCCACCTTCAAGATTTGAAAATTTCAATACCAGAGATTGTTCTTTGGACTGTATTTCATTAATTGGATCATATTCACCTCTCACTCCTTTTGGAGGGATATAATCTGCATTATCTTCGGTGTTAACAATTGCAATGGAAAAAATGCTGTCGGCTCCAGTTTGATTGAAAGTTGAGGAAGACTCTGGGCCAATTCCCAACTCTTGCCATTCATTACCAACAAGTTCCATTTTCGCAATCTGAAGCGTGCTGCTTTCCTCCACTTCAGTCCAGACTAAGCGAAGGGAACGAATTTCATTCCACTCAACATCATTTATCTTCTCAAAATGACTCAGAGGAATGCGATAAAGTCTCCAACCAGTATTCATACCATCTTTTTCAGTTTCACCTGCAAGATAATCTTCTTCTTCTTCGGTGAATACCTCAGGATCTAAATGAAAACTCTTTGTAAAATAGGCATTTGTTTTATCAAGAAACCCGGATCGGTCCAAATCTTCCGTATCAGGATATTTTCCGCCTTCCTGGATTTTGGTCCCTGTTCCATTTCCTTCCGTACCATTCACCTGTGAATAGTCGGTACTTCCTTCAGAATAACTCCAATTATCTCCATTCATATCCCCTTCTGCCTCTGCATCAATATCCTCATCAATTTCGCCATCACCATCGTCATCTACTCCATTTAATAACTCTTCATCAATTTCTCCATCACCATCATCATCTGATTCAAGGCAACCTCCTATTCCATCCTCAAATTCATCAGGACATCCATCCACTCCAACGTCTTCATGATCCTCAAGAAAACCATTTCCCAAGGTTAGTCCCGCTTCCGGAATATCTTCCGTGTCCAGAATGCCGTTTCCATTCTTGTCCTCGCTGATTTTACCTAAATCTACTGTTAATTTCCCTTCTGTTCCTTTTAACCAAATTTCAAAAAATTTACTTTGGGTCTGGTCATAATCCCCTGAATAAAAAGAAGATGTTATCCCTGACCATAACAAAGTACCTGGAACATAGTCCTCATCCTGATGTGATTTGGGCTGATGATGGATAACTAAAATATCCGTCTTTTCATTATGGGCCAGTTGAGAAGTAGATTGATTGGGCCAAACGTCTTTCGTCCATACCTGTTCAAATGGATTGTACCAGTACATCCTGGCCCGATACCGCTGAGGCCAGGACTTTGTTAAATCAGATGAATCCAAAGGAGCAGAAGATTCCTTCCACTGTCGGCGCTGTACGGGAATATAGGTGGTACGTTTTGCTCCTTCAAAATCATCAATAAAAGCAACACCATTTGGATCTCCTGTTTCCGCATTGTTCACTGGGTTCGGATTTGGAAGGACCTGTGCAAATTCTCCTTCCACTGAGAAAGTGGATAATTTCTCTGTTTCGATGATGGGAAGTTTATCCAAAACACGAGTCAAACCATCCAAATCAAATTCAAACCGGCCATTTAAATCCCAAATAAAATTCCGAGTTGGTTCGTATCCTACCTCTATTTTTTCATTTATAACTGATTGATCGTAGTACAATGCTGTAGCACCAAGGAAGGAATTATCACCAAAATCCATTTGAGCCCTGGCGCCAAGTATCACTTTCTTATCAAAGGAAACCAATTCATGTTTATCGTAGAGAACCCTTATGCTGGCATTGGGATCTGCGCTGGTTTCTCCAAGCACAATTGTGCCGGAAAAATAATCAATTTGGTAATCTATACCTCTCGTAAGTGGAATTCCGTTCAAAAGGACTTCCTCACTTCCTTCCACCAGCATAAATCCCAGGTTAATTGTAGAACTCTGGTTGGAATAATCTGATTCAATGGTAAAACGACTGTCCCCATTATAATCCGTGCTGATGGTGGATGTGTACATTTTCCCTTCCCCCAATACCTCTGACAAGATTTCGTTCATATTTCCACCAAAAAGAGAATCTTCCGACACAAAAGGCAGCAAAGCGGGAAAATGTAATTCACCAGCAATTAAATTCACAATATTGGGATTATTCATATCAATAATTTCGTCCGGTTGTCTTGAACCATTCTGGTTGAGACTGTCCAGTCCAAACCGGTTTAAATAAGGGATTCCCAGCGGATCCCTATCACTGGGAGGCGTAAGACGGTCATTGACAATTCGTACTGCAAATCCTTCCTGATTGATATTGGTCGTTCCAAGGTAATACACATTCTTGAACATGAGGTCCCAGGTGGGATGATTTGGGTGTGGAGATTGGGGTTTGATCATTTTCAGTGATAAGGTGCTGTCATTTAGAGAAACGCCATGCCCAATAGTCATAACTGTATCTTCACTAATCCGATCTGTCAATACATAATGACATCCCAAAATTTCATCGAGACTCCGAGTCCGTAATCTGATATAACCCAAGTCCTCGCTTATGGAGTAATCAATATCCCGCTCCAGTCTAAGAAAATTTCCATCTTTATTTTTATCCTCTTCAAAACCGGGGTCAGAAGGGTCAATATGAGCGACACCTATATCTGCTCCAGGGTTATTTGTCATATCCAATTTGTACAATTCAAAACTCGTCACCTTGAGGTTGCCTATCCTGTGCAGTCCATTAGTAAGAGGAAAAAATGATGGTTGAATGACATTTTGGACTGTGTCCGGTGTTCCATTTCGGAACCATTCATGTATGAAAAAATACTGGTTTTTCACATAATCGTAGTCCTTAATTTTCTGAGTCTGAGATTGAGATCCTCCTGCCCATTCCTGCTGTTCTTTCTTAGTCTGTTCAATGGAAGCAATTGTTGTAATGTCTATTGGACCAAACTGTGAAATGGCCTTGAGCCCATACAAACCTTTATTTGTACCAGAAAAAGTGACATATTGTGTAGAGGGGAGAGAGAGGGAAATATTTCCTGCTTCCATTTTTTGAAGAATATCGTCCTCTGCCCCCTCATAACTGATTCGAATGTTGTTTTCAAAATCAAAATCCCGTTCGGAATCCTGGTCCATGAAAACACTAACCCTGTCCCCGACTTTTCCTTCAATATTAAAATTCTGTTTTTGATCAAATTCAATATGCGTGCTTTGAGTTTCGTTTATACTTGACCGTACTAACTCCTGATCCTGAAAAACCATTTTACCGGAGATATTCACATTACCCCGAACTCGAAGAGAAGCCCTACCCAATTTCCCAAGTTCTACCCCTACAACTTCAAGAGTTTGGCTCTTTCGTCCGGAGTCACGACCACGGCTCCCCGCCCCGCCCAGGGATACGGTTTCAATAAATTTCAAATGGCGGTTGATGTACATATTTTTCCTAAAATACCATTCTACAGGTGCAGAAAAGGGGACTCTGATAATCTCTCCATCCAGTGTTTCCGTAAAAGTGATGTATGACCAGTCAGAATCAATTGTAACGGTTACATTTCGTTTACCGTAATTATCATTGAGAAGACCAATTGGATGATACAGTGTGTCACTTGACCATCCAATAGGTCGGGGTATCTCTGGAAAAGGATTCACGACCAGCGGTGAAATAGGATGATAACTTGGGGATAGGCTATAAACAGAATCAGCTATCTGCCCCTGCAGAATAAAATTGTTCCCCAGAGTCATTATGAAAAAAACAATGACCAACCGCCCTTTTTTCAAAGGTATTCTCCTTATCTTTACTATCGGTTTTCTATTGCCCTGCACTTATCGCAGGGAATCTATTAGCAGTTGGTCTAAATAGTATTCCTTATGTTATTGATTGATCTGAAATATATTCTCTCAGGAGTATACGAAACTTTTTCATTGCAAGTCCACGATGACTAATTCTATTCTTTTCACCGATAGAAAGCTCAGAAAATGTTTTTTCCAGCTCCGGAACAAAAAATACAGGATCATATCCAAACCCGTTTTTCCCTTTCGCAGATTCTCCTATTATTCCTTTTATTGTTCCTTCTGTCCAGAGTTCCCGATCTTTATCAACAAATGAGATAACCGTCCGAAATTGTGCCTTGCGGTTTTCCAAAGGGATATTCTCCATTTCAGCAAGTAATTTATTCACATTATCCTCATAAGTGACATCTTCTCCAGCATAGCGGGCAGAATAAATACCAGGAGCTCCATTCAATGCTTCAACTTCCAAGCCCGTATCATCGGCAATAACAGGCAATTGTGTAAGGTTATGAACAGTTTTGGCCTTGATCATAGAATTCTCCTGCAGAGTTTGCCCCACCTCCTCAATCTCTCCAATAAAGGGAAAATTGTTTAGGGAAAGAATTTTTACCGTAAATTCTGAGAGAGCCTCTTGTAGCTCTTCTCTCTTATCCCTATTCTGGGTAGCAAGGACAATTGCCTGAATTTCCTTCATAACAAAAAGATAGGGGAAATATCATCCAGAAACAAGCAATTTTACCCATGCTTCACACGGTGATTTCAACCAATTTCATCATAATTAGCCTATGTCTTTTCCCTATATAACATTCATTCTTCACTTTAAATTGTAGCCACATGAATTAATGAAGGATTAATAACAATGTCAGAAAATATTATACCGCTTGAAAAACCAACCATAGAATCCATTTACAAACAGGGATTTCAAACCATGCTGGATCAAATAGTTGTCATTATTGCCAATTCAGTAATCTTTCTCATTGCCTGCGCTGTATTGGGCATAACCATAATTGGTATTATTGCTATCCCTGCAGTTATCGGAGGTTTTACAGAGTCTTTGATTCGTGCTGCCCGGGGGAATAAAGTAGAAATTGGAGATTTCTTCAAGGCTGGTTTCAACAAGTTTGGAACGTTGTTAGGAGCCGGAATATTATTTATGTTAGGAGTTGGAATAGGGCTGATATGCCTAATTATCCCGGGAATATATTTGATGGTTCGATGGTTCTTTGTATCCTATCTGATCGTTGATAAGGGTGTAGGAGTTTCTGAAGCTTTTGAAAAATCCGGTGAAATGGTTTCAAATATATTCTGGGAAGTGCTGGCTGTTTTCATTATTAATGCAGTCATCGAATCAATTGGATGTTCGATTGGAGTTGGAGCAATTCTAACAACACCTTTTATACTGCTTGTTTCTGCTCATTACTATTTGGGACTATCAAAGGAAGAAACAGTTCAGCCTACTCTAGAAGAACAGGACGATGCGAAAAATGAATCGGAATGAGATTACATTTAACCTATAATCATTTCCAGTGTCTAACTAGGAAAAAAAGGCTTAATATGAAATTCATTCACATTTTATTGTTTTCTTCATTCCTTGCAATCGGATGTTCCGGGCATCACCTCCACAATTACGAGCGGGACTACAAACATAAGATTGTAAAAGTCGTACCGGAAGAACGGGGAAAAGCGGTTACTGTAGTGGTACATCACCAAGGAAAACTTACCCCCAAAGAGAAAAAATTTCTTCGGAAGCATTTCCGTAAAAAATTTGGGCACAAAAAACGCCGTTACAATAAAAACAAAGTAAAAGTTGTATTCGTACTCAAGTAAATTAAAACGGATTAAAAATGAAAAAAGGGATTGTAAAAGAATACGACCCTGACCGGGGTTTTGGATTTATTCAAGGAGAAGACGGTGAAGATTATTTTCTACATGTCAGCGGTCTTCGGGAACACATGAAAGACAAGGGATTAAGAGAGGGTCAACGGGTGTTGTTTGACGTAGATTTTGACATGAAAGGAGACCGGGCAATAAACGTAAGGATAGAATAATAATTATTAAATTGTAAAATTACTAATATAAGGAACTATAAAATGGAAACATTTGGAATAATGGGCTTTATTTTTGGGCTTGCTGCTCTTGCAAAAATCATTTTGTTGGAAACAAAACTCAAAGAATCTGGTGTTCTGAAAGAACGAACGGAATCAAAGGATAAATGATTTCTTACAAGAATAATTATCATTATATACGGCTGCAAAATTATTATTTGTGGTTGCTTTCCGCTTGATTTTAGAAGCGGAAGCAATAATAATTATTTTACCATGAACTCCTTAATGATTTTCATGGCAGTAACGGGAATTTTATGCTTCTCATCATAGGTTTTCATCACAACTTCACATCCCAATTCCCTACAGATTTTCATTGATTCAATCCCTCGTTCTACAGGGACAATTTCGTCTTTAGTCCCGTGTAAAATTAACATGGGAAGATTGAATTTAATCGGTTCAATGTTCAGCATCTGTACATTTTTTCTGCTCAGGAACCCTGCAATGGACACAATACCGTTAATTTTATGTCTCATAAGCAAACCTGCACCAACCGAAAGGGTTGCCCCTTGGGAAAACCCTAATAAAAAAATTCTTACATCATCTTTTTCCTTTCTTCGAATCAAGTCTACTATTGTTTCAAGCAAAGAGATTGTATCCAAAACCTCATCAACGGATTTAGGTTTATTATCAAACCATGAATATCCTTTTGGGATTTGACGTGCCTTAAATGGTGCCCGTGGAAAAATCCACAGGGAGTTAGGTAACCTCACACCGATAGAGATGGGAATCAGTGAATGTTCATCTCCGGTCCAGCCATGAAGCCCAATGACTATAGTTTCGCATTTTTTCCCAAACTGTTTAAACTGAAATTCAGTATCGGGTAATTCAGACCTTAGATCAGGATAGTCTTTTTCGCTCATATTCCTCCATCCGAAAAACAAAATCGTCCTCGTCCACTGCACAAAGCAAAGGGCTTATTTCTATATTTTCTTTTAGTGTACAGTAAGGTTTTGGCCCATAATCGTGACCCGGATATAAAAGCGTATCTCCAGGAAGAATCAAAAGTTTTTTGTAAACAGAACGGTACAATTGACGAGTGTCAGATCTCAAGCTGATTGTCCTGCCAGTCCTTCCAACGAAAAGGGTATCACCGGTGAAAAGGATATTCCCCATATGAAAACAAAGGCTGTCATCATAATGACCCGGTGTGTGTATCACCTCTATATTCAAATTCCCAAATTGAATTTGGGAATGATCATCCACACCTCGGATATTTTCTCCGCTAATCCCACTAACCGAATCTCTAAAAATGATTACTTTCAGATCGGGAAATGAACTAATTATCTCATCTAAATAGGCAATATGATCCCCGTGAGTATGGGTGATAAACACTGAAGAAATTTTATGAGACACATCGGAAGAAATCTCCCGGAAAGGTACTGACGCATCAATAAGAAACTGGGTATTTGTCTTTCCGCAGGTAACCAGATAGGTAAAATTATCATCGAAGCCACCTTTGAACGACTGAACTTTGAAATCTGATTTCTTCATAATGTTGGAATTTCCATATACTTTTACCCGAATTGATAGTTATTTTCTCAAAGGATATCCTATATAATTAATTGAACTTAAGGTAAATGAATTATGAGTATGAAAAACTTTCCAATGAAAAAAATAGGAATTATTGCCATCATCTGTGGACTTGCAATCTGGGCGTTATATTTAGTTTATATCTTTTGGTCATTTTTATTTTCCCATCCATTTCTTGGGCTTGCGTTAATGGCAATTATCGGTGGTCTTGTCATTCTTATCCTTGATATTTATAAGGAAAAATAAAAGGATAAATAAAACGAACCATTCAGGGGAATTGAAAAATGATAATCAGC
>Ga0209445_1000294_pt1 | contig 28239 bp, 26 predicted proteins | sample MarorgKNORR_S2LV_4_FD_188223 | JGI IMG/M metagenome (GOLD analysis project Ga0209445, IMG submission 188223) | Marine microbial communities from the Southern Atlantic Ocean, analyzing organic carbon cycling - NADW_A/KNORR_S2/LV (SPAdes) (version 2) | ecosystem: Environmental > Aquatic > Marine >... | reverse complement strand
AAGACAGTAATGACTAATAACCATAAAATTCATTTAATAGGTGTTCCAGGATCTCCTTACACTAGAAAAATGTTAGCTTTACTGAGGTTTAGACATATCAGTCATCTTGTCACTTGGGACCATCCGCTCAATATTCTAAAGAAAAATAATATTGAGCCACCCAAGCCTGTTTTGTTGCCAGTTTGTTTATTTGAAGGGGATGAGGGTGTTATAGCAAAATGCGACTCAACCCCAATTATCAGAGATCTTGAAAATGACTTTACTGAAAGAAGTGTCATTCCGAGCAATCCGGTACTTAGTTTTTTGAACTATCTTATTGAAGATTTTGCAGACGAATGGGTAACAAAATATATGTTTCATTACAGATGGCATTTCAAGAAAGATATAAACAATGCTGGTGATTTGCTGCCTTTTTGGTATGGAACTAATACTGATCAGGAAACTTATTCAACCTTAAGAGATTATATTGTAGATGCACAAACTAGTAGATTATGGGTTGTTGGATCCAATGAAACCACTGCCCCAATTATTGAAGCAAGTTATCTCAGAATCTTAGGTATCCTAGAAAAAATATTAGCAAAACAATCTTTTCTGTTTGGTGATCGTCCATCATCTGCTGATTTTGGAATATTTGGACAACTGACACAATTAGTCAATGTTGATCCTACCTCACGAGCTCTTGCAGAGAAGCAGTCAATGAGAACAGTTGCCTGGGTAGATCTCATGGAGGATCTTAGTGGTATCTCAGATAATACTCAATGGATGAAACCTGAGAGTGTGCAACCAATTTTAAATGATTTATTGATCGAGATAGGTAAAACATACGTCCCTGCCATGTTGGCAAATGCTGAAGCTATATCAGCAAATCAGGACACATGGAGTAATCAAATTTGTGGATCAGACTGGAGCCAGAAAACCTTTCCTTATCAAGCCAAGTGTCTCAACTGGGTCAGAGAAGAATTTAATCGGTTGAATCAAGAAGATAAAGATCTTGCAGTGTCTTTTTTAAAAGATACAGGCTGTGAGAACCTTTTCAAGGAGTGAAATAGTGAAAGTTTTAAGAACGCCTAATAAATATTTTAAAAACATTAAAGATTATCCTTTCGAGCCAGTTTATACATCCATTCAAACCAAAGATGGAACAGAGATTAGGGTGCATCATATTGATGAAGGCCCAAGAAATGGGCCTATACTTTTAGCAATGCATGGCCAACCAGTTTGGAGCTACCTTTATGCAAGAATGATCCCGATTCTTAATGAAGCAGGCATTAGAGTCATTGCTCCTGATTTAGTTGGATACGGAAAATCAGATAAGCCCGCAGCAAGAGAAGATTACTCATACCAAAATCAAGTTGACTGGATGAGTACCTGGTTGGAGAAGAATAACTTTAAGAATTTAACCTTTTTTGGTCAAGATTGGGGAGGACTCATTGGTCTTAGGATGATTGCACAAGACCCAGACAGATTCATTAAAGTATCAATGGGCAACACTGGCTTACCATACAACCCAGACACACCCCAAGAAGTTATTAATCAGGTAAAAGCATTCAGGGGTAGTGATTTAAAACTAACACCAATGAGCGTGGCTAAAGAGATTCGTCAAATGGATGGGCAAAGTTTATCTCAAGATAAATCTCAGAAGTCACACCCTGCATTGAAATTTATGTATTGGCAAAAATTTTGTTGGGATACAGAAAATTTACCAATAGGCTTCCTTAACACCAGCATGATGGAAAAAAGATCAAAATTTGTTTTGTTGGGTCAATATATTTTTCATCGACTAGGTTTAAATAATATATCTCCGTTCAGAACAGATCTTTCAAAAGCCTATGATGCACCATTTCCTAATGCGAGTTACAAAATGGGACCAAGAGCTATGCCAAACCAGGTTCCAATATTCCCAGATCAATCTCTGGATGCACAAAGAATCGCAAGAGAATTCTTTGCAACCTCAACGATTCCATTCTTATCAGTGTTTGCTGGTGACGATCCAATTACCAATGACATTGAGAGGGATGTATTAAAAATGGCACCTAATGCAAAAAGTGCTCCACATATTGGAGGTGGGCATTTTTATCAGTGGACTAGACCAAAGCAATTATCTAAGATTTTAATAGATTTTATTAAGGAGTAGTTATGAAAGTGGAAAACAAATTAAGACCAAATGCCAAACAAATGGCTGGATTTCTGCTTGGCGATACAAAAACAATCATCCACATGGTTAATTTATTAAAGTTTAAAAATAAAGCCGATTATAAAGACGGGCGACAAACTGACCTAACTGGAGAAGAAGCTTACCGAATATACGCAAAAGAAGTTCAAGAACATCTTCAAAAAGTGGGTGGAAAAATGATATTTAGTGGTGAAGTGAGTCGATTAGTTCTTGGAGAGGTTGAAGAGCTCTGGGATTGGGTTGCAATTGCAGAATACCCTAACAAAAAAGCTATGCGATCCATGATTATGAATAAGGAATATCAAAAAAGTGAAGAGCACCGAAGCGCCGGCTTAGCAGGTCAATTAAATATAGAAACCAGGCCGCATCAATGAAATTAGGGAAGTACATCATTGCTGTACTGATTTTAATTCTTATAGCAATTGTAATTTTAACAAGACTGCCTAGTGTGCAAGATAGACTTATGATTGTTGGAGTTAATGATGCGATAAGCTCTTCTATAGATTTGCATGATGACTCGCTAACTGCCTTAGTGTGTGGTTCTCGTGCGCCATTACCAAATCCGAATAGAGCTGAAGCATGTATCTTAATAAATGCAGGCGGAAATTATTATGTGGTTGATGTTGGTGATGGCAGTGTTAGTAATTTAAGGGACTGGAGAATTGATGGAAGCAAGATTAAAGCTACATTACTCACCCATCTTCACTCAGATCATATTGCTGATCTTGCAGATTTGCATATGGCCACTTGGATCACACAATCTAGACCAAAAAAATTAGATGTATTTGGTCCAGCTGGAGTTGAGTTGGTTACACAAGGGTTTGAAGATGCATATCAACTAGATTACCAATACAGAAATGAACATCATGGCAATGAAGTTGCTCCTCTCGAGGTTGCAGGCTTTGATCCTCATCCGATTGATTTATCAAACCCGGTAATTATTAATAAAAACGGGTTAAAGGTTACAGCTTTTGCAGTTCCACATGATCCAGTAAAGCCTGCTTTAGGCTATCGCTTTGATTATAAGGGTCGGTCCATTGTGATAAGTGGGGACACCAAGTACAGCGAAAATCTAATTAAAAACGCCGAAGGCGCTGATGTACTATTCCATGAAGCTCAAGCAAATCATATTTTAAAAATCATGGAGGATGCAGCCAATAATGCTGGCCGCCCTTTGGGAGCAAAGATTTTTCGAGATATTTTGACTTATCACACCACTCCTGAGGAAGCTGCCAAAGCAGCAAATCTTGCTAATGTAGACCACTTAATTTTCTATCATTTGGTTCCTGCTCCATTAAATAGCTTAATGGAGACAGTTTTTTTTCGAGGCGTCAATAAAATAAGAAAAGAATGGACTGCTGCAGAGGATGGCACTATGGTCAATTTACCAATAGACAGCGATGAAATAATTATTTCAAACATTAATTAATTTGAAACCAACTCATGAATACTTTATGGAGCTTGCTCTAGAGCAAGCTAAAAAAGCTGAAATCAATGGCGAAGTCCCTGTTGGCGCAGTCTTTATTGATGATGATCAGGTCATAGCAGAGGCTGGCAATGCATCAATTATTTTAAATGACCCCACAGCTCATGCAGAGATCATAACACTTAGGGAAGCAGCAGAAAAAAAAGGGAATTACAGGTTAGGAGGAACCCTTTTTGTAACCCTAGAACCTTGTATCATGTGCATGGGAGCATTAATCCATGCTCGAGTAAAGAAACTAATATTTGGAGCTTATGACCCTAGATCTGGAGCAGCTTTATCTGTCTATAACTTCTCAGATTCCCCTCATCTTAATCACCGAATTGAGGTTAAAGGAGGTATTTTAGAGAGAGAGTCTCAGTTATTGCTTAAAGATTTTTTTAAAGCTCGACGCTAAGGAGTTATAGTTTAGTCTGTAAATGTTCCAAGGTTTAAAACTTAATACTGGAAAGCCCATATAGATATATTCATCGTCTTGTGGATAGGGCAATCTCTTTAAAATTAAGATGATTAAATTCAAATATGCCCCCAGGAGTCAATGAATTTGAAACTTGCTGGCGCCAGTCATAATGCATACCTATATTGCCTGACTTGGGTGGATTAACTTTAAAAATCACAGTGTAGTTTTGATCCACAGCTCCAGGTAATTTAATGTTCTGCGCGTAATGAAGATTATCTGTCATGTTCAAATGAGGCATTAGATTAACTGTTAATGTTTTATTAGTTTTTTCGTTAGCAATCACCGCTGTAACGTCTAGATAAGCCACATGCCCTCCAACTGGAGATCCTGAAGGTGCATTGTCAGACCAGTTGGCAATTACCTCTAGGTGAATATCAGTTTCATCCTCATTGAGAGAAAATTTAGCACCTTGAACATCATCCTTAATTCCACCTTCAAATATTAAGTCAATCCCAGGTTTTATTGAGGATTCACCAATAATCATTTCTGGTAATGCATTTAACTCTATGGCGAAAAGCCCTATAAGAAGAGATAAAAAATAATGTCTACTTTTAATTTTCATTGTTTACTTCCTTTAACTGGTCAGGTAGAAAATACCTAACAAAATCAGAACAGTTGATATGGTGCCTTTAATGATAAAAAACAAGACTGATCCTTTTATGGTGTAATTCAGGATCTTTTTTTTATTCGGTTTTAGCTTTTCTAACAACTCAAAAACTCATGATTCATTTAAATTAATATACATAATAATGATAATCATTATCATTTCAATTAATTTTTTTTAAAGGAGCTAAATTAGTAAGTGAGTTATAGTTTTTATTAGATTTTTCCAGCACGATAATAACCCTCTAAATAAAATTCTAGGTTATAATTCGATTTATATTTATTGATAGTTTGATCAAACTCAATGGCAAAAAAAAACCTGTATAAAATTACTTTTAGCAATCAAGGTAAACTCTATGAGATTTATGCTAAAAGTGTATCTAACAGTAATTTACTTGGATTTATTGAAGTAGAGTCATTGGTTTTTGGAGAAAAAACTTCTTTGGTTATTGACCCATCAGAAGAAAAAATAAAAACGGAATTTGAAGGGGTAAAGCGCACCTACATACCGATGCATTCTGTTTTGAGAATAGATGAAGTTGATAAAGAAGGTGTGAGCAAGGTCAGCAAAGCAGAGGGCAATAATGTTACACAACTATCTAACACTGTATTTGTCCCTGATGGTAAGTCAAAAACTTAATTATTTAGTTCAGGAGTGAATAATGCTCACCATTGAAGGGCCACCATCTCACTCACCTTATCGACTTAATCAACTGTTATCTGAGCTGCAGAATATTGATTCATCCATCACCTTAATCGGTGCCCGATACATACATTTTATTGATAACAGCAAAGACTTCACTGACAAGGATTATGATGTCTTGAATCCGCTACTAAGCTATGGACCTGATTGGGATCTTGGCGCAACTAAAGGCGATAAAATAATAGTTATTCCTAGGATTGGCACCACCTCTCCATGGTCTAGTAAAGCCACTGATATAGCTCATGGTTGTGGATTGTCCAACATCAATAGAATCGAGCGAGGATTGATCTACACATTAGTTGGCCTAACTAATGATGAACGTCTAAGAACTCGTTGTGTTGCCGTACTCTATGATCGCATGACTCAGCAAGCGATAACACAATTTGATCAACTTGATAGGATGTTTGATATTGATCAGCCTCAATCATTTACAACAATCTCAATATTGTCTGAGGGAATCAAGGCTTTGGAAGCAGCAAATATTCAACTAGGTTTAGCACTTAACAATCAGGAAATGAATTATTTGCTAGAACAATTCAAAATTCTCGAAAGGGATCCAACCGACGCCGAATTGATGATGTTTGCTCAAGCCAATTCTGAACATTGTCGCCATAAGGTTTTTAATGCTGAATGGACCATAGATGGACAGCCAGAACAATTCAGTCTGTTTGATATGATCAAACACACTCACCAATCAAATTCTGAAGGCGTCCTATCAGCCTATAAGGATAATGCTGCTGTCATGAGTGGGGGTCAAGGGCATTGGTTTATGCCATCAACTAGCGACCAGAGCTATTCATTTATTGAAGACAATATCCACACTATGATGAAGGTGGAGACCCATAATCATCCCACAGCCATATCACCCTATCCTGGTGCTGCTACAGGATCAGGAGGAGAAATTAGAGATGAAGCAGCTACCGGCAGAGGCGGAGTGCCTAAGGCCGGTTTAACAGGTTTTGCGGTGTCTCATTTAAGAATACCCGGCTACATTCAACCTTGGGAGAGGAGCATTGGCAAACCGGACCGAATTGCTTCTGCACTTGAAATTATGACAGAGGGCCCCATTGGCGGAGCCTCTTTCAACAATGAGTTTGGTCGGCCAAATATTCTCGGGTTTTTTAGAACGTTTGAGTTTTCTGAGAATCAAAGTGCGAGCAACTCGTGGGGTTATCATAAACCTATTATGATAGTCGGAGGATTGGGTAATATATCTGAATCTTCTGTTAACAAGCTAGACACAGTAAAAGACTCCTTAATTATTGTCTTAGGGGGACCATCCATGCTCATAGGATTAGGAGGCGGTTCTGCGTCATCTCTTAATGCTGGGGTCAGCAATGAGGATTTAGATTTTGCTTCAGTTCAAAGAGATAACGCTGAGTTGGAAAGGCGAGCCCAAGAAGTCATCAATCGATGTTTTAGTCTAACGTTAGACACAGAATACAAGGGAGAGAATCCGATTCTCCTTATTCATGATGTGGGTGCAGGAGGCTTATCAAATGCAGTTCCTGAGATTATAGATCACAGCAAGATGTCTGCAGATTTAGAGTTAAGAAAAATATTTAATGCCGAACCGGGACTGTCACCATTAGAAATTTGGTGTAACGAGGCTCAAGAACGCTATGTTCTTTGCATTGACCCTAAGCACTTAGATTTATTTGATGAGATCTGTCAACGAGAACGCTGTCCGTATGCAGTTATTGGTAAGGTGAATAATCACGGTTATTTAAAAATGAACGACTCACATTTTGATAATTTACCCATTGATATGCCGATGGAAGTACTTTTTGGAAACCCGCCTAAAACTCAATTATCTATAAGTAGAGAATCAATGAGCATGCTTGATGATTCAATGAAGGGTATCTCGGTTCGTGAAGCGTGCGAACGAATTTTAAGATTTCCTACGGTGGCTGATAAAACCTTCTTAATCCATATTGGTGATCGAACGGTTGGTGGTCTAGTTTCTCAAGATCAATTTGTAGGGCCTTGGCAAGTACCAGTAAGTGATGTTGGCGTTACCTTAAAAGACCATTACTCCAAGAAAGGGGAGGCCATGGCAATGGGTGAACGAACACCAGTAGCTACAATCAACCCTCCTGCTTCTGGGCGGCTTGCAGTGGCTGAAGCCATAACAAATATTTTGTCTGCTCCCGTCAATGAGATTTCTGACATAAAATTATCTGCCAATTGGATGTCATCGATTAAGACAGACTCACAAAAACAGGCTCTGTTTGATACTGTTCAGGCGGTAACTTTAGATTTTTGTAGCAAAATTGGTCTAACTATACCTGTAGGTAAGGACTCATTATCTATGCAGACTACTTGGAGTGAGGAGAACTTAGAAAAAGAAATTACAGCGCCACTATCACTCATTATTTCAGCGTTTGCACCGATTGATAATGTCACAAGGACGATTACTCCACAATTGAAAGTTTCCAATAATAGTTTGTTGATCTTAATTGATTTAGGTCAAGGTAAAAATAGATTAGGTGGATCTTGTCTAGCCCAAGTTTATTCTCGATCATTAGGAGAACCCGCTGATGTGAAAAACCCTTTTTGCTTGAAAGATTTTTTTAATGCGGTGACTGAATTAAAATCTTTGGATAAAATTATGGCCTATCATGATCGCTCCGATGGTGGGTTGTTTGCCACTCTTTCTGAGATGGCGTTTGCAGGAAATATGGGCATTAACATTGATCTTAAGACGGCCTCGAAAGAAGAAAGTCTCAGCCTGTTATTTGCTGAAGAGGCAGGCGCTGTAATTCAAATTAATTCTTCTGATTTAAAGCTCGTTATGGAGACTTTGAAAAAGTATTCTCTGGATCAATCGGCTGTAGTGATTGGCGAGACCACACCGTCTAAACAAATCACAATTAAGACCAACCATGCTGATGCTGAAATTTTTGATTTAAGAGCATTAAGGGAGATGTGGTCTGAACTGTCTTTTAGGATGCAGTCACTTCGCGATAACCCTGAATCAGCCAAAGAAGCTTTTAATAGTCTACTTGATGATGATGACCCAGGTTCTAGTTCTAAGATTACATTTAGTCAGCCAAATAAAGAGGATTTAATGAAATTTAAAGACCAGCGACCAAAAGTAGCTGTTCTTAGAGAGCAAGGAGTAAATAGTCATGTGGAGATGGCGGTGGCATTCCATAGAGCAGGTTTTGAAGCGGTTGATGTGCATATGACAGATATTATTAGTGGCCGCGTTGGCTTAGATGATTTTAAAGGTTTGGTTGCTTGCGGAGGCTTTTCTTACGGTGATGTTCTAGGAGCAGGAGGAGGATGGGCAAAATCTATATTATTTAACCCTTATGTTAGAAATATGTTTGAGAATTTCTTTAAGCGCCCTGACACTTTTACATTAGGTGTATGTAATGGATGCCAGATGTTATCTCACTTGAGGAATATTATCCCGGGTGCAGATCATTGGCCACGATTTGTTAAGAATTTATCAGAACAATTTGAGGCTCGGTTAAGTTTGGTTGAAGTCACTAAGAGCTCATCTTTATTTCTTAAAGATATGGAAGGATCAATACTGCCAATAGCCACGTCCCACGGGGAAGGGCGAGTTGAGTATCACCATAATGATGATCACAATCAATTAAACCGACACAATCAGGTCATCGTTAGATATGTTGATAATTATGGACAGTCTACAAATCAATACCCTTCTAATCCGAATGGGTCGATAGATGGTGTTGCAGGATTTTGCTCTGAAGACGGAAGAGTAACTATTATTATGCCTCACCCAGAGAGAGTTATCAGAAGCGTGCAGCATTCTTGGTCTTCTAGCGATTGGGATGATAATGGTCCTTGGCTGAAAATTTTTCATAATGCTAGAGAATGGATTGATTAAAGCTCACCATTTTTTACAAAAATAATCGATCTATTTAAATGAAGTGAGTAGAATCTTCATACGGACTTAAAAACTAATTAATATGAATTTAAATAAAACAATTAATGAACTTGATCCTGAATTAGCAAAAGCAGTAAAGCAAGAACAACAAAGACAAGAGGAGCACATTGAACTAATTGCTTCTGAAAATTATGCGAGTCAAGCAATTATGGATTTACAAGGATCTGTGCTCACTAATAAATACGCTGAAGGCTATCCCGGTCGACGCTATTATGGTGGTTGTGAGCACGTTGATAAAGCTGAATCATTAGCTATTGAAAGAGCTAAACAATTGTTTCAGGCAGATTATGCTAATGTTCAACCTCATTCTGGCTCACAAGCTAACATGGCAGTGTATATGTCTTTACTAGATCCTGGGGACACAATTCTTGGAATGAGTCTTGCTGATGGTGGTCATTTAACCCATGGAGCTAAAGTTAATTTTTCGGGTAAATTATATCGTTCTATACCCTATGGGTTGGATGCAGACACTGGAGAAATTGATTATTCTCAAGTGGAAAGTTTAGCTAAAGAACATTCACCAAAAATGATTGTTGCTGGATTTTCAGCTTATTCTCGGATTGCTGATTGGGAAAAATTCAGGACGATAGCTGATTCAATTGACGCATATTTAATGGTCGATATGGCCCATATTGCAGGTTTAGTTGCTGCTGATTGTTATCCAAACCCTGTGCCCATTGCCGATGTAACAACCTCAACCACTCATAAAACTTTAAGAGGACCCAGAGGTGGAATAATTTTAGCTAAAGACAATGAAGAAATTCATAAAGCCATTAATAAACAAATTTTCCCAGGAACACAAGGTGGGCCCCTAATGCACGTTATTGCAGCAAAGGCCCATGCTTTTTTAGAAGCAATGCAGCCTGATTTTATTGGTTATCAAAAACAAGTTATTGAAAACGCCAAACTCATGGCCAAATTGTTACAAGATTCAGGTTACAGCATTGTTTCTGGCGGTACAGATTGCCATTTATTTTTAGTTGATCTGACCAATCATGATATCACCGGAGCAGATGCCGAAACTACTTTAGGGCAAGCAAATATTACTTTGAATAAAAATTCAATACCCAATGATACTAAGTCACCAATGGTAACCAGTGGTTTAAGGATTGGAACACCTGCAATTACAACCAGGGGTTTTGGCCACGATGAAATTGTTACCTTAGTTGAAATGATTGATTCAGTGTTAAAGAATCTAAATGACGAGGAAACAATTGCATCTATTAAAGATGAGGTTAAGACGCTTTGTCAGAGATTTCCTGTGTATATTTCCTAGCCGATTATGTTTTGCCCCTATTGCGGTAATCAGGAAACCAAAGTGGTTGATTCAAGGTTAGCTGGTGACGGCTACCAAATAAGAAGAAGAAGAGAATGTTTAAAATGCACTGAGCGTTTTACTACGTTTGAATCAGCTGAACTTGTTCTACCAAAAGTAGTGAAAAGAGATCAGTCAAGAGAACCCTTTAATGAAAACAAATTGAGGAATGGGATACTGACTGCAACTGAAAAAAGACCCATCAGTATAGAAGTAATAGAAGAAATGATTTCAAGAGTTGTTATGAAGGTTCAAAAATTAGGAGAACGAGAAATACCATCAAGAGAATTGGGTGAAATTGTGATGCAAGAGCTTAGGGAAATTGATGAAATTGCTTTTGTTAGGTATGCGTCAGTTTATAGAAGGTTCCAAGATGTAGAAGAATTTGAGAAGGAAATTGAATCACTTAGAGACACCCCTTCAGCCACAGATACTCGCTCACAGATCTCTATTTTCCCAGAAGAGGAAGATGATGAATGAACTCTGAAGTGCATCAAAAGTTCATGCATCATGCTCTTAAGTTAGCAGAAAAAGGCATGTTTAGTTGTAAACCAAATCCAAGAGTGGGTTGTGTAATCGTTAAGGATAATAAAATTATTGGTGAAGGTTGGCACAGAAAATCAGGAGACGATCACGCTGAAATCATTGCAATTAGAGAAGCTGAAGAGGCTGCACGAGATGCCACAGTTTATATTTCTTTAGAACCTTGTACTCATGAAGGTAGGACTCCACCTTGTGTTGATGCATTAGTTAAGGCGAAGGTTAAAGAAGTGGTTTTTTCAATAGTTGACTCGAACCCTCAAGTGTCTGGTCAAAGCGTAGGCATTTTAGAAGCCAATGGGATTAAAACTATACAGGGGATACTTGAGGATGAAGCCAGAGATTTAAATATGGGTTTTCATCAACGAATGGCCTTAGGAAAATCTTATGTCAGAACAAAAATAGCTGCCAGTATTGATGGTCGAACAGCGCTCTCAAACGGAAAAAGTCAGTGGATTACTTGTAAGGAATCTCGACAAGATGTTCAACAATGGAGAGCAAGAAGTTGTGCTATCTTCACTTCAAGTGCAACTGTCTTGATGGATAACCCGTCAATGAATGTTCGGTTGCCAGATTTTGATGATGATAATCAACCGTCAAGAATAATAGTGGATAGCCACTTACGCACTAATGGCAATGAAAAAATATTCACTTTAAGAGGAGCAAGTGCCGTTTACACATTAAGTGATGGTGCTTTTGGAGAAGAGAGAGACAATCTAGTGATAGTTGATACAGATAACGGCCATGTGAGTTTAAAGCAAGTTTTTAACGATATGGCAACAAAAGAATTTAACGAAATATTAGTTGAGGCAGGATCACAGCTTAATGGGGCATTGCTACAGGAAGATTTAGTTGATGAGATTATTCTTTATATTGCTCCTTGTGTTCTGGGAAATGGTTCACAAGGGATGTTTGATCTACCCATTTTTTCTGATTTATCAGATAGATTTAATTTTCATTTTGAATCTATTGAGCAAGTTGGAACAGATCTAAGAATAATATTGAAGAAATAGCAGACGTATATTGAATTATAGCTATTGACGACCTTATAGAATTTGATATGTTAGCCAGACCTTTCGAAGGAATCTTAAAAAGAACATAAAGAAAGCATGAACAAAACAGATCAAGACACCATTAATTTTGCATCCATTGAGCAGATTATCCACGATCTACGCTCTGGTAAAATGGTGATTATTGTTGATGATGAGAACCGAGAAAATGAAGGTGATCTAATTATTGCTGCTGACAAAGTTAAGCCAGAGGATATAAATTTTATGACTCATAATGGCCGAGGTCTAATCTGCCTTACTTTGACAAAAAGCAGGTGCAATAAGCTGCGCTTACCTCTAATGGCAACCCAGAATTATGATCTAGAATCTACTCATTTTACAGTTTCAATAGATGCATCAGTAGGTATTACAACTGGTAGTTCAGTTCAAGATAGAACGAGAACAGTAAAGGCTGCAATAGCCCCAAATGCAAAACCTGAAGACATAAAACAACCTGGTCACCTTTTTCCATTGATGGCTGATCCGGGTGGAGTACTTATCAGAGCAGGACATACGGAAGCAGGATGTGATTTGACAAGACTTGCTGGATTGACGTCAGCAGCAGTGATCGCAGAAATCTTAAATGAAGATGGCACCATGGCAAGAAGACCCGAACTCATTAATTTTTCTAGAAAACATCAAATTAAGATTGGTACTATAGCTGATTTAATTCAATACCGTATTGCAAACGAATAAACTATTAAAAATTCATCGCCCAATTAAAATATTAGTGGTTTAAAGTGTTGAGTTTTAGTTATAAGAATGAAGATAATAAGAAGACCAAAAAATAATGATCCAATGTTCAAAAAAGGTTCCGTTATTACTATTGGTATCTTCGATGGAGTTCATCTAGGCCACCAGTCCTTAATCAAAAAACTTAAGCAGAAAGCGGTGCAGATGGAACTGCCATCTATTGTTTTTAGTTTTGAACCAACACCGAATGATTATTTTTTTAAGAAACAAAATAAAAGACTCACCTCATTAAGAGATAAACACAGATTGATCAATGAATATCAGATCGATTATCTCTACTGCCCACCTTTTGATTCAACAATGGAAAATTTATCACCAAATCAATTTATGACAAAACATCTGGTTAACTTGTTTAATCCTAGGTACATGGTTATTGGTGATGATTTTAGATTTGCAAAAGATAGAACAGGCTCTATCAAAGATCTTGTAATGTCAGGAGCGTCGAATAATTTTGAAGTTGAGCAAATTACTAGCATCGTTGATAACCATACTAGAATTTCGAGTAGCCTCATCAGAGACTCTCTATCAAAGGCTAATCTAATGCTTGCAAATCAGATGTTGGGAAGAAATTATTCCTTAATGGGACGTGTTATTTATGGCCAACAAGTTGGCTCTACATTAGGTTTCCCTACTGCAAATATTGATCTTTCAAAAACGAATAATCCACTTCGGGGTGTCTTTTGTGTAAAAGTATCCCTACCTGATGCAACTAAGACAATTTTTGGTATCGCTAATATAGGATATAAACCAACTATTGGAGGACAAAAACTTAATTTGGAAGTTCACTTATTAGATTTTGATAAAGATATCTATAAATCTTATATAAAGATTGAGTTTTTGAGTTATCTTAGAAAAGAGAAAAAATTTAATGGGTTAGACGCATTAAAAAGACAGATTAATCAAGATATAGAAGCAGCAAAAAAATATTTCAGCACTGTTGATAGGCCTTAGTTATGAGTAAAAAAAGTGAAAAATATGAGCGATTTTCTGGCAAAGGCAGGACCGGGACACGCCAATTATTATTACAGGTTTTATATCAGTATCAGATGAATAAAGATGATCTAGAGACTCTTTTGAATCAATCTTTAAAGATCAAGGAATTCTCTAGAATAGATCAAGACTATTATCAGACTCTATTAAGTGAGGTGCTTGAGAATCAGAATCAAATTGAAGAAATAACCTCAAAATATTTAGATCGTCCAATTGAGCAAATTGACCCCATTGAGAAAGCCATTATGTGGATTGCAGTAGCAGAAATTTTATTTCATCCTGATGTTCCAGTTCCTGTGGTTATTAATGAAGCTGTGGAGCTAGCAAAGCTTTTTGGTGCAGAAGGAAGTTATCAGTATGTTAATGCTGTTCTTGATGCATTAAAGACTGATCACTCATAAGGCAGCTTAAGTGAGAGAAACTGATATTATAAGTGCTCTTCAGGCTTCAATAGATCAATCATCCTCAGAGGTCGTGGTGCCAATAGGCGATGATGGTTCAGTGATTTCAATGAATTCTAGTAAGCAACTTGTTACAACAACCGATGCCATTACAGTTGATGTACATTACCCTAAAGGCATTGAAGCTAAATCCATTGGTCATAGATGTTTAGCAATTAATCTAAGTGATATGGCTGCTATGGGAGCTTCTGCTAAATGGGCTAGCCTAGTGTTTAGTATGCCGAGCATCGATTATAAATGGGTTGAGGATTTTATTATTGGTTTTTCTAATCTGGCTAATAAAAACAATGTTGATTTAATTGGCGGCGATACTATTCGTGGCCCTGAATTTTTTGCAGTTACATTACAAGGTTATGTGGAGCAAGATCAATTTATCAAGCGTTCCAATGCCAAGGAAGGTGATCTGATATATATCACAGGTCATCTTGGTTCAGCAGCTTACGGTCTAGAGTTAATAATCAGTAACAATCAAAATGATAATGGGCACTTTATACATTCTTTTTTATACCCCTCACCAAGAATTAAAGAGGGCATACTAATTGCAAAATATGCTTCCGCAATGATTGATATTTCCGATGGCTTTTATTGTGACCTGAGAAAGATATCTTCTGAACTTAATAAAGGCTTCAAGGTTGATGTCCTAACTCTCCCCATAGAACCAAATTTAATTGAGAAAACAAGCAAGGACAGAGCAATTAATTTAGCACTTACAGGAGGAGACGATTATGAATTATGTTTTACTGTTCCTGAAAAACATGAGAAACAATTTCTTGATGAGTTAACTTCTGAGTTTGATACATTATTCACCTGTGTGGGGAAAATTACAGACTCTCAGGAATTATTAGTAGCAGGAAATGAAGGCTATGCATTACCTGAAAGTACATTTGAACATTTTGGCTCATGAAGATTGAATTTAAAACAGTCATACAAAATCCTTCATTACTTATATCAACAGGTTTTGGCATTGGGTTGATCCCCTTTGCTCCAGGAACATTTGGAAGTGGTGTAGGTCTTTGCCTATATATTTTTCTTGCTCATTTTACACAGGAAACAATCATTAACGGTGTCTTGGTTTATTGTATGTTGTTGGCCATTAGCTTATTGGTGGTGCATCAATCCATCAAACAATTAGGCAATAAGGACCATCAAGAAATTGTTATAGATGAAATATTAGCCATGATGCTAGTAGCACACTTTATTCCACCTGATCCTAAATGGGCAATTGGTGGTTTTGTGATTTTTAGATTCTTTGATATTGTTAAACCGTTTCCAATCAGACAGATTGAGGTAAGCCAAAATAATGCCTTTGGAATAATAATTGATGACCAGATTGCTGCAGGTTACTCAATTATTGTTATTCTGATTATGAAGTATCTAATGTTCTAGATTTTGGTCAGTATCTTTTAACTCATTGTCCATTAGAATTTTTATTTTCATCTCGGCATCTTCTAAGGTTTTTTGACATTCTCTAGATAACTTCACTCCTTGTTCAAATTTTTTGAGTGCTTGATCTAATTCGAGATCACCTGACTCAAGCTCTTCTAAAATAGTTTCAAGCTCTCTTAAACTTGCCTCTATGCTTTTGCTGCTTTTTTTAGTTGAACTCATGATTATTAATTATAGCGAAATAGCTTGATTTAACATTGTTCATTTTAGGATTTTTAGATAATATTAGAATCATTCTAAAAAAATAGGTTAAGGAGAGAGTTGATTATGTCTAATGATAGCGAAAGCAAATGCCCCGTAATGCACGGCGCACTTACCACGAACAGTTCTTCAGGAACTTCAAATCAAGATTGGTGGCCAAACCAGTTAAATTTAGCAATTCTTCATCAACACGATAAAAAAACTGATCCTATGAGTGAGGGATTTGATTATCGAGAAGAATTCAAGAAACTTGATTACGATGCTTTGAAAAAAGATCTCAATGATCTTATGACAGACTCTCAAGATTGGTGGCCTGCTGATTATGGGCATTATGGTCCCTTCTTTATCAGAATGACTTGGCATGCTGCAGGCACCTATAGAACTGGCGATGGCCGAGGTGGAGGTGGAACTGGAAACCAGCGCTTCGCGCCACTTAACAGTTGGCCAGATAATGGCAACTTAGATAAAGCACGACGTCTTTTGTGGCCGATTAAGCAAAAGTACGGTAAAAAAATTAGTTGGGCAGATTTATTAATTCTCGCTGGTAATGTTGCTATCGAATCAATGGGAGGAAAAACTTTCGGTTTTGGTGGCGGTCGTCCAGATATTTGGGCTCCAGAAGAAGATATCGATTGGGGTGCGGAAAAAGAATGGCTTGCTAATGAACGATATTCTGGGGAAAGAGATTTAGCTAATCCTCTTGGAGCAGTACAGATGGGATTAATTTATGTTAATCCACAAGGACCTGATGGCGATCCTGATCCAGTTGCGAGCGGTAAAGACGTCCGAGAAACATTTCGGCGAATGGCCATGAACGACGAGGAAACTGTTGCTCTTGTTGCTGGTGGACACACCTTTGGTAAAGGGCATGGCGCTGGAGCCGAGGACTATGTGCAGGCTGAACCGGAGGGAGCACCACTAGAAAACATGGGGTTTGGCTGGCAGAGCAGCCATGCATCAGGCATGGGTAGTGACGCCATTACCAGCGGCTTTGAGGGAGCCTGGACTGCTAATCCTACACAATGGGACAACGGGTACTTCGACATCCTATTTGGTTATGAGTGGGAGAAGGTGGAAACACCTGCGGGCAAGATTGTTTGGCACGCGATAGATCAGGAAGAAGACGACAAGGCGCCAGACGCCGAGAACTCTTCCGTTCGCGTCCCAACCATGATGACGACAGCCGATATGTCGATGCGAGAAGATCCTGCCTATAGGGAGATCTCAAAACGTTTTCACGAAAACCCTGAGGAATTTGCAGATGCATTTGCTAGAGCATGGTTTAAGCTCTTGCATCGTGATATGGGACCTCGTTCTCGTTATTTAGGTCCAGAGGTACCTGACGAAGAACTAATTTGGCAAGACCCTGTTCCTAATGGTAAGAGTGACTATGATGTGAGCGCAGTTAAATCAAAGATCTCTGAAAGCGGACTGAGCGTTCAAGACATGGTAGAAACTGCCTGGGCCAGCGCATCAACATTTAGAGGTTCTGATTTGCGAGGAGGTGCTAATGGAGCCCGAATTCGTCTTACTCCACAAAAAGATTGGGAAGCCAATAAACCAGAACAACTTTCTCGAGTGTTAGAAGTACTCGAGGCTATTGCATCAGACTCTGGTGCTTCAATAGCAGATGTTATTGTCCTCGCTGGAAATGTTGGTATTGAGCAAGCCTCAGGTGCTGAAGTTCCTTTTACAGCAGGCAGAGGTGATGCCAGCGAAGAGCAAACTGACACTGAATCTTTTGAGGCTCTTGAGCCAATAGCCGATGGTTTTCGTAACTTTCAAAAAGGAGGGTCATCAGTACCTGCTGAGGAAATGCTGCTTGATAAAGCTCAGTTACTTGGCTTGACAGCACCAGAAATGACAGTGCTTGTAGGTGGCATGAGAGCCCTTGGAATAAGTTCTGATAATCATGGTGTTTTTACTGAAACACCAGGCAAGTTGACCAATGATTTCTTTGTCAACCTTCTTGACATGGGTGTCGAGTGGAATCCAACAGGAAGTAATTCATACGAGGCAACGGACCGTACAACGGGTGAAAAAGTAAGAACTGCAACTCGAGTTGACTTAGCATTTGGGTCAAATTCTCAACTTAGAGCCATTGCTGAAGTCTATGGGTCTGATGACTCAAAAGATAAGTTCGTGTCAGATTTTATAGCTGCATGGACTAAAGTTATGAATTCAGATCTTATCTAATATAAGAGCTTAAAAAAGATAAAGGGGTTAGCAGCAATGCGCAGCCCCCTTGTCTTGTCATAAATAATACTCAATTCTAGGAGCTATGATAGAATGGCCGCTTAAACAGTGATCAATGACCTTGATTCAACCTTTCTTCTCAAGAATAATTAAGGACCATGACAAAAGAATATAACGCTTCAGATATTGAAGTCCTAAGTGGGTTAGAACCGGTTCAGAAACGACCGGGTATGTACACTGACACTGATTGCCCCAATCATCTAGCTTATGAAGTTATTGATAACAGTGTAGATGAAGCCATAGTAGGCTATTGTAAAACTATTCAAGTTAAACTTTATAAAGACGGTTCAGTGCAGGTTAAAGACGATGGTAGAGGGATGCCAGTGGATGATCATCCAGAGGAAAAAGTTCCTGCTGTGGAACTGATACTCACCCGACTTCATGCGGGAGCAAAATTTTCCAATAAGAGTTATAAATTCTCAGGAGGTCTTCACGGAGTTGGAGTCTCTGTTGTTAACGCCTTATCAAAACATTTAGAAGTATGGATTAAACGAGATGGTCATGAATACAATGTAAGTTTTAATAATGGCGAGCGTGCCTCTGAGTTAGAGATTGTCGATAAAGTTGGTAAAGCCAATACCGGGACAACCATAAGATTCTGGCCAAATGAAAAATATTTTCATACTTCCAATATCAAACTTAAAGAGTTAAAGCATAACCTTAGAGCAAAAGCAGTCTTATGCCCTGGGCTGAAAATAAAGTTTCATGATGAGAACAGTAATGAAAAAGAAGAATGGTTTTATGAGAATGGGGTAAATGAATATTTATCAGAAGTATTAGGGGACATACCTTGTGTTCCATCAACACCTTTCTTTGGGAGTAATGTTACAGATAATCAAGTAATTGAATGGAGTCTAACCTGGCCTGCAGAAGATCAAGATGGAATTCAAGAGTCTTATGTCAATTTGATTCCAACAAAATCAGGTGGAACCCACGTTACAGGATTTAGAACAGGTATATCTGAGTCGGTCAAAGAATTTGCTGATTACAGAAACTTATTACCTAGAGGAGTTAAGCTTTCACCCGAGGATGTATGGCTTGGTTTGAGTTATCTTTTATCTATTCGAATTGAGGACCCTCAATTTTCAGGTCAAACCAAAGAAAAATTGAGTTCCAGGGCTGTCTCAAGTTTAGTCTCAAATGTTATTAAAGACGCATTTACGCTCTGGTTAAATCAACATCCTGAGGCTGGTGATCAGATTGTTGCTAGAGCTATTGAGAATGCTCAAAAACGAGCAAAAAAGAGCGTTAAGGTCAAAAGAAAGAAAATAACAGGTGGACCAACATTACCTGGGAAGCTAGCAGATTGCACCAGCGATGAACCTGACCTGTGTGAACTGTTTATTGTCGAGGGTGATTCTGCAGGAGGTTCAGCGAAGCAGGCAAGAGATCGGAAATATCAGGCTATTCTTCCACTTAGAGGTAAAATTTTGAATAGTTGGGAGGTTGAAGAGTCTAACCTTTTATCCTCTCAGGAGATCAGTAATATTTCTCAAGCGCTTGGAGTTGAGCCGTCAACTAAAGATTTGGTTAATCTTAGGTACCATAAAATTTGTATCCTAGCAGATGCCGATTCAGACGGTCTTCATATAGCTACACTCATATGCGCCTTATTTGTTAAGCACTTTAAAAAACTAGTAGAAGAAGGTCATATTTACGTCTCTATGCCACCCTTATACAGAATAGATGTTGGTAAAGAAGTTTTTTATGCGTTGGATGAAGATGAAAAAGATCATCACCTTAAAGCGATTGAGAAAAAGAAATCTAAAGCTAAAGTCACAGTTACTAGATTTAAAGGTCTGGGTGAGATGAGCCCCATTCAACTCAGGGAAACAACCATGCTAGAGAAATCCAGACGGTTAGTGAGATTAACGATAGAAGATGAGGATGAGACGAATGAGTTGATGGATAAGTTAATGGCTAAAAAACGTTATACTGATCGTAGGGATTGGCTTCAAGAAAAAGGTAATTTGGCAGAAATACAGTAATGGGTAAGCAAGAAGAAATGGATTTCAAAAAGACAGTTGGCGGAAACGGATCAGACGTTCAGCCGTTAATTGAATTTGTAGAAAAGGCTTATCTTAACTATTCCATGTATGTGATTTTGGATAGAGCACTTCCATTCATTGGCGATGGCCTAAAACCAGTTCAAAGACGAATTATATATGCCATGTCTGAACTTGGTCTTTCAGCACAATCTAAACCCAAGAAATCAGCAAGGACCGTTGGAGATGTTCTTGGAAAGTACCATCCTCATGGAGATAGCGCTTGTTATGAAGCAATGGTTAGTATGGCACAAGATTTTTCATATCGTTATCCAATGATTATTGGTCAGGGTAATTGGGGGTCTTACGATGACCCCAAATCTTTTGCTGCGATGCGTTACACAGAGGCAAAACTTAGTGCTTACACAAAACTTATGTTAACAGAGTTAGGTCAAGGCACAGTTGATTGGAAGTTAAATTTTGATGGGACACTTAATGAGCCTATCTTCCTTCCTGCTCGTTTGCCAAATCTAATTCTAAATGGGGTGACAGGTATTGCCGTAGGAATGTCCACTGATATTCCACCACATAACATCAAGGAAATTGCTTATTTGCTAGATAAGATCTTAAAAAAACCTGAAATCTCTATAGGTCAATTAGTTCGATTAGGAAAAAACTTTCAAGGTCCTGATTTTCCATCTGGAGGAGAGATCATTACTGCTTCAGAAGAAATAAAAAATATTTATAAGACCGGTGTTGGTTCTATAAAGATCAGGGCAACGTACAAAAAAGAGAAAAGCCAAATTGTCATTAATCAACTGCCATATCAAGTTTCTGGTAATAAAATTATCGAACAGATTGCCACACAGATGAAAGCTAAGAAATTACCTTTATTGATTGATATTAATGATGAATCTGATCATGAAACACCAATTCGTATTGTCTTAACCCCTAAATCCTCTAGGGTGAATATTGATGAATTAATGAGTCACTTATTTGCAACAACAGATTTAGAGAAAAACATCAGAGTTAATATGAATGTAATAGGCCTTGATGGCAAACCTAGAGTTTGTGATCTAAAAACTTTACTTAGTCAATGGATTAAATTCAGAACCCAAACGGTTAAAAGGCGACTTCAATACAGACTTGATGTAGTTGAATCCAGACTACACATACTAGAAGGTTTAATGGCGGTGTATCTGAATATTGATGAAGTCATACGAATCATCAGAGAAGAAGATAATCCAAAAGACCAGCTAATAAAAAAATTCAAGTTAACTGAAATTCAAGCAGAATCAATATTAAATCTCCGTTTAAAAAACCTAGCTAAATTAGAGGAAGAGAGAATTTTGATTGAAAAAACTGAACTGGAAAAGGAACAGGGAGCACTAACCAAAGTTCTAAAAAGTAAACAGAAAATTAATGAACTCATGCAAAAAGAAATTGCTGCAGACGCTAAAGAATTTGGTGATGACCGAAGAACAAAGTTTAATGATTCTGCCGAAGTGTCTCAGGCACTTGATCAGACGCAACTTGCTAGCAGTGATCCTGTTACTGTTATCTTGTCTCAAGGCGGTTGGGTCAGAGCTGCTAAAGGAACAATAGATGAACCAGAATCTCTGAACTATAAGGCAGGTGACAGTTATCTGCACTCAGTCCCTGGTCGAAGTAATCAGTTTGCTGTTTTTATAGATAGCACTGGTAGAGTCTATAGTATTGTTGCGGATACCTTGCCCTCAGCAAGGAGTCAAGGCGAACCTCTGTCCAGTCGTCTTAACCCTCCTGATGGGGCAATTTTTGCCGGGGTTATGTCTGGCAACCCAAAAACCCATTGGTTACTCTCATCCAGTAATGGCTTTGGATTTTTTATTAAATTAGAAGATCTCTACACAAAGAACAGAAAAGGTAAAACTTGTCTACGCTTATCACCAGAAGCTAGAGTTTTACTGCCAGCTAATGCTTCAAGTGTGGGTTACCCTCAGAACACTTTGATTGCGGCGGCTAATTCGGTTGGAAAATTATTGATTTTTCCCTCCAACCAATTAATGGAGATGACCAAAGGGAAAGGACTTAAAATTATTGGTATTTCACCAAAGAAATTTAAAGCAGGAAAAGAACAGCTAGTCTCTACTATAGTCATCGGCGAGAAAGATTCAATCAGGGTTTATAGTGGCAAAAAACCAAAGATTATAAGGCCTGATGAATTTGATCATTATATGAGTGACCGAGGCAAAAGGGGGAGGTCGGTACCGCCGTTTAAGAAAATTGATCGCCTGACAATAGAACCTAAGTAAATAAAGGATTGTAATGGTTTCATACAACAGTGGTGATTTTAAAAACGGATTAAAAGTTTTAATTGAGGGAGAACCTTTTAGTATTATTGAGTCTGAATTCCATAAACCTGGAAAAGGGCAAGCATTCAATAAGCTTAAATTAAAAAATCTAAAAAACGGTCGTGTCTTAGAGAAAACAGTCAAAATTGGGGCAAGTTTAAAGGCTGCAGATGTCAATATTAGAGAGATGCAATATCTATATAGTGACGGCCAACACTGGCATTTTATGGATATTGAATCTTATGAGCAGTTAGCAATTGGAGGTCAGATAATAGAAGAGATCAAATTCTGGATAGTAGAAGAATCAGTTTGCAGTGTGACGTTATGGAACAATCAGGCCATATCCGTAGAACCTCCAAATAATATCGAAGTTAAAATCAAAGAAACGGAACCTGGTTTTAGAGGCGATACTGCACAAGGTGGAGTTAAACCAGCGGTTATAGAAACAGGGGCAACCATTAAAGTTCCTTTATTTATTGATCAGGGGGAATTAATTAGGGTTGACACTAGAACCGGTGAGTATTTATCTAGAGTTAATAAATAATGCTTGACCAGAAACTAATCTATTATTTTATTGTGATTTTGTTGCTTGTTCTAATTGGTTACGGAATAAAGAATATTTTTTCCCCTTTCTAATCAAAATCTTCCTTCTTATTATGTTCATCAGAGGGTGAACTTCTCTTACTAAAATATTTAAATGATCGAACCATAAAGATTAGAACGATGATAAGAACAATAATCATTCCTTCCATAATTAACTCCAGTTATGTACTTAATCTAACGAACTTTTGCTATGCATTCACCAAATTTAACTTTTTGTCCTACTGTTATGGCACTAGACCAATCTAATTTTACAGATTCTGGAAATAACAGCACTACAGTAGAGCCGAGGTTAAACCGTCCATATTCTTCTGCCTTTTTATAAAATTTTGATCCACTATTTTTTGGTGTAATGGACATAGAAGATACATTTAAAGCGGCAACCATAATCAGAGAGAAGTTAAAAATATTACTTTCAAAGTTACTAACTAGACGTTGATTTTCAATGTATAAATTCTTAATCGTTCTTAGGGCTTCTTGATCAACTCGGTGTGTTGTACCAGGAACCATTTCTGAATTCACCAAAGTACCTTCATAGGGCAGGTGAACACGATGATAATTATAAGGCGCTAGATAAATGCTAATGAAGAATCCATTCTCAAAAATTTTGATTAAATACTCTTGGTGATTAAGGAATTCATCAAGTCGGTAATCTATTCCTTTCACTTGTATTAATTTACCCAATTTAATTGAACCAAATTCAGCAACTGTTCCATCCACTGGAGAGATAATTGTTTTAGCACTCTCATCGATGGGACGATTATTTAGCGATAATTCTCTGGTAAAGAAATCATTAAAACTCTTATATTCACTTATACTTGTTCTGGAGTATTCATTAAGTTTAATCTGATAATGGCGCATAAAAAGTTTAATCATCAAGTTCTTTATAAACAGGATCCTAGTTCTTGTGGCTTTTAATACCAGTTCATGAATTATAGTTTTTAACCAGGCCATTTGATTCTTCTATGATGATGATTATTGTCTCAGGTTTCTTTGTGATCTAATGTAACATCGAAAATTATGAATAACATCTGTTTACAATCGACTTCAATGTATTCAAAGGTTTCTGATATTCTTGCCGAGGTAGAGGAGTTATTAGAGCGAGAGAATTTATTTTATGGTCATGGTACCAACTGTGCAAGAGATGAAGCTTTAGCAATGGTTTTATCAGTTTTTGATCTCAATCACCCTGTGGATAACGATTTACTGTCTTTATTACCTTCGTCTGAACAGTGGCTAGATTTAAATGAGCTCTTATCACAACGAATATTTTCTAAAATGCCACTGCCTTATTTAACAAACAAAGCCTATTTTTGTGACCATAAGTTTTTTGTTGATGACAGAGTTCTAATCCCAAGATCACCAATTGCAGAGTTAATAAAAAACAATCTAGAGCCCTGGGTTGATATTAAAAGAGTAAAAAAGGTTTTAGAGATTGGAACAGGATCGGGCTGTATAGCTTTGTCAATGGCAATAAAATTCCCCCATCTTGAGATCGTTGCTACAGATATTTCAAAAAGAGCTTTAGAGGTAGCCAAGATCAATACCAAAGCAATGAAATTAGAACATAGAGTAAAGTTAATTCAGGCAGATCTTTTTACAAACCTTTCAGGATGTTTTGACTTAATCATCAGTAATCCGCCTTATGTAGCTCAGGAAATTTTTGAAAATCTACCCACTGAATATAGCTTTGAGCCCCAGAAAGCATTGGTGGCTGGAGAAAATGGACTGGATTTTATCTCAAGAATACTGCAAGATGCTCCTCCATTTCTTAATGATGATGGAGTTTTAATTATAGAGGCAGGAGTTGCATCAACTGAAGTTGAGAGAGTGTATAACCTTCCTTTTACTTGGATCAGCTTTGAACATGGTGGAGAAGGGGTCGCTTTAATTGAGGCAAAACATCTAGAATAGAATTGGATACAATACAGTTATTAATTAAGAGAGAATAATGGCAGGCAATACAATAGGAAAACTGTTTACTGTAAGTACATCCGGGGAAAGTCATGGACACGGTATGGCTGCTATTATTGATGGTTGTCCCCCAGGAATGAATCTTTCAGAAGAGGATATACAAAAAGATTTAGATAAAAGGAGACCCGGTCAATCTCGCTTTACTTCTCAACGTAAAGAGCCTGATGAAGTTCAAATTATGTCAGGGGTGTTTGAAGGAAAGACCACAGGGACACCAATTAATCTAGTCATTAGAAATGTTGATCATAAATCTAAAGATTACAGCGATATAAAGGATAAGTTCAGACCCGGACATGCTGATTATACTTACTATCATAAATACGGTATTAGAGATTATCGAGGTGGTGGACGATCTTCTGCTAGGGAAACAGTGATGAGAGTAGCAGCGGGAGCAATTGCTAAAAAATTTCTAAAAGAGAATGCTGGAATAGAAATTTATGGTTACCTAAGTCAATTGGGCGCCATTGAGGTACCTCTCAAGGACAAATCGTTTATTTCCACTAACCCCTTTTTTGCAGGCGATCCAAGCAAAATTGAAGAATTGGAACAATTTATAGACCAATTAAGAAAAGAGGGTGATTCTATAGGAGCCAAAATCAATCTTTTAGCCACAGGGGTTCCAGTAGGACTTGGAGAACCTGTTTTTGATAAGTTGGAGGCTGATATTGCTCATGGATTAATGAGTATAAATGCAGTCAAAGGGGTTGAGATTGGTGCAGGGTTTTCAGTGGTAACTCAGCGTGGCAGTGAGCACCGTGATGAAATGGATACGGAAGGTTTTAAACAGAATAATTCTGGAGGAACTTTGGGTGGCATATCAAGTGGTCAGGATATCTTGGCGAGTATAGCTCTAAAACCAACATCAAGTATTATAAAACCTGCTGAAACCATAGATAAAAGTGGAGAAGCGACTGAAATAGTTACAAAAGGCAGACACGATCCTTGTGTCGGATTAAGAGCCACACCAATTGGTGAGGCCATGCTAGCCATAGTCTTAATGGATCATTATTTACGTCATCGAGCCCAGAATGCGGACGTCGATGTTAGTGAACTATAATTAAAATGTCTCAATATAATGTTGCAATAGTTGGTGCAACCGGTCTTGTCGGGGAAACACTTCTTTCATTACTTGAAGACAGGGAATTTCCTGTTTCATCTTTGATACCGATTGCTAGTGAGAGATCTCAAAATAAGCATGTTCAGTTCAAAGGTCAGAATATTAACATCCAAGTGTTGAATGATTTTAATTTTGCAGGTGTGGATTTTGCTTTTTTTTCTGCCGGAGCTTTGGTTTCTGAGCAATTCGCTCCAATAGCAGCCAAGGCGGGTGCAATTGTTATTGATAACACTTCCCAATTTAGATACCAGGATCATATTCCACTGGTTATACCTGAAGTAAATCCGGATGCTTTAATCAATTTCTCATCAACAAATATTATTGCCAATCCTAACTGCTCAACCATACAGATGCTCGTGGCACTTCAACCAATTCATCAGACAGCTAAAATTACAAAAATTAATGTCTCCACATATCAATCAATCTCAGGAGCTGGGAGAAAAACATTGGATATCTTCAATCAGCAGTTAATATCAGATGAATATCCAAATTCTGATGATCCTATGTTGTTTGCTCATAATGTTATTCCACAGATAGGTGAGTTTGATGAAAATGGATACACTCTAGAAGAAATGAAACTGGTATGGGAGACGCAAAAAATATTCAATGATCAGGAGATTAGAGTGAATGCCACAGCGGTTAGGGTTCCAGTTCGCTTTGGCCATGCAGAAGCAGTATCTATTCAAACTGAGAAACCTATTGCGGTCAATGAAATTAATCGTTTGCTGAAATCATCAGCTGGAATTAAAGTTCTACCAGATAACGAATTATACCCTTTACCTATTATTCATGGAGAAGGGACAGATGATGTTTTTGTTGGAAGAATCAGAAAAGATTTGACCATGGAGAATGGAATTAATCTTTGGATAGTGGCAGATAATATTAGAAAAGGTGCAGCTCTTAATTCGATCCAAATTGCCGAATTACTTATAAAATCCTATATCTAAAAATGACTGTCTCAGCAACTAAAATTGCTTGTGGGATTGAATATGTTGGAACGCAATATTGTGGCTGGCAATCACAAGATAATAACCTATCCATTCAAGGTGTTGCTGAAGAAGCGATTAGCAGAGTAGCCAATGAGTCAGTTAGAGTATTTGCATCAGGGAGAACAGATAGTGGTGTTCATGCTAGAGGCCAAGTGTTGCATTTTGTCACCTCTGCTTCTAGGACTCATAACCAATGGCGAGAGGGTATTAATACCCATTTACCCAATGATATAAATATTTTATGGGCTAAAGAAATGCCTGATGATTTTGATGCCAGACGCTCAGCTCTTTCAAGAACCTATCAATATTTAATTCTTAACACTATTAGTAAAGATGTTTTCACTTTTAATAGGGCATTATTTATTGATCAAGAGTTAGATATGGATTCAATGAGAAGTGCCTGCAGTCATTTCATCGGTGTTCATAATTTTAGTTCATATAGGGCTTCTAGCTGCCAATCAAAAAATCCTATTCGTGAACTCAAAGTATTAACAATCGCTAGAAAGAACCACTTGACTACCATCGAGTGCACAGCCAATGCATTTTTACATCATATGGTTAGAAATATTGTAGGGACATTAATTGATGTGGGGCTAAAAAGAGTCAGTTCAGCTGATATTCCTAGTATTATTGAAGCCCAAGATCGAAGCTTAGCTTCAAAGACCTCAGCAGCACATGGCTTGTATTTATTGAGAGTCAATTACCCTGATAAATTTGAATTGCCTAGTTCTGACATTGAGTTAATATGAAATGTCTAAAGATGTACTAATGAGACAATGAATTGGTTTAAGAAAATAGTCCCATCCCGGATTAAAACAAAGAAATCCCAGCGGGTTAAGTCGGTTCCTGAAGGTGTTTGGATCACTTGTGATCAGTGTAAAGCTCA
>Ga0209445_1000292_pt1 | contig 28294 bp, 24 predicted proteins | sample MarorgKNORR_S2LV_4_FD_188223 | JGI IMG/M metagenome (GOLD analysis project Ga0209445, IMG submission 188223) | Marine microbial communities from the Southern Atlantic Ocean, analyzing organic carbon cycling - NADW_A/KNORR_S2/LV (SPAdes) (version 2) | ecosystem: Environmental > Aquatic > Marine >... | reverse complement strand
AGAAAGAAGAGCGCTCACTAGCGGGTAACGACTAAACCCGACTAGCTGAACGTTTGATCAATTAAAAAGGCCGATTGGAGAAATCCAGTCGGCCTTTTTGCTGGCAGCTTATGGCAGATTTTCGAGGATTTCCACTTTTTGTCAACGACTAAAGCAAGTACACTACAGAGTTGGAAGTTACGAATAGTTAATGTGGAATCTCAATACCAACCCCCTGCTAAGAGTAAGAGGTATGGAAAATATGCAAACAATTCGAAGATTATTTGCTGGGCTGACAGGAGTACTCCTGGCTTTAGCTTTTGTGAGCGCGCAAGCACAAACTCGTGACGTTACCTACAACAGTCATATTGCAAAAATCATGAATGAAAATTGCGTTGTCTGCCACCGGGAAGGCGGTATCGGTCCGATGCAGTTTGAGACCTACGAACAAATACGCCCATGGGCGCCCCTGATCCAGCTCCGCGTAGCCAATCGGGAAATGCCTCCCTATGCCTACGATCAGCACATCGGTATCCAGGACCTGCAAGGTGATTGGCGATTGGCCCAGGACGAAATCGATACTATCGTAGCCTGGGTAAACCAGGGATCACCTCTGGGGGATGTGGACATAGTCCCTCCCCAGCCCATCCTTCCTGATCCTGATGCCTGGAATTTCGCAGCGGACCTAGGCCTGCCTGATCTAATCGTACCATCCGTGCCTATGGATATTCCCTCCGATGGTAATGACCTCTGGAGCAGACATTTTGCGCCACTTCCGGTAACTAGAGACCGATGTTTGAAAGCTGTTCAGGTGAAACCAAGAGGCGAAGCTAAGGCGGTAGTTCACCATGCCAATTCCCGCATTAAGTTTCCACAGGAAGATGGCAGCATGGAGCAATTCGGCATGTTAACAGAGTACGCGATGGGGAAATGGGGCGAGTTAATCCCGGAGGGTGTATGCCGATCTATCCCTGCCGGCTCGCTGATTGAATGGAACATACACATGTACCCGGGCGGCGTCGGCGCAACAGCTCAAGGCCAAGTGGTTAAAAACAATGTAGTGGAAATTGGTCTATGGTTTCACAACGAAGAGTATGAAAGTAACGATGACCTCTATCGCCAGGATCTGAAGCAATATTCACTGAGGGAAGGCTACGAAAATGGAAATCTAATCGTGCCTCCGCATGGATACACTATGACTCAGGGTTTCCACTCTTTTGACCACCCTGTACGTATCGACAGTTTCCAGCCCCACGGCCATCTGCGCATGAACGCTGCAACGCTAGAAATTTTCTACCCGAAAACCGGTCGTACCGAACAAATCAGTCAGATTTCTAACTGGAGTGCGACCTGGCATCACAGTCATATTTACGAGCCTGATTTAGCACCGCTAGTTCCAGCTGGGGCGGTTCTCGTGATCAAACAGTGGTATGACAACACAGCAAACAACCCCAACAATCCCGACCCTGATCAATGGGTTTACGGGGGAAGCCGCACCGGTGACGAGATGTCTCATGCCTGGATAGCGCTGACTCACCTCGACGACGCGGGCTATGAACAACTGATCGCTGAGCGTAAAGCCAAAGAAGAGCGATCCGTAGCGGGTAACGATTAAGTATTTTAGTCTTAATTAAGATCTGAAAGCCGGATGGCTAACCATCCGGCTTTTTTATGCAAAATACTTTTACAACTGTGCTGTTATTACCGCCTGTTTTTCACTATTCTTAACCGCTGCTTTTGAATGAGATAACAACAATGAAAACCCGTCGTGAAGTCCTACAAGGTTTAATTGTTTCAATAGGTGGAGCATCCCTACTCAACGCCTGTGGTGGGGTAGCACGAGTCGTCCCGTCCTCCTCAATGCGCTTCTACACTGAACAGGAACTAGCCCTGGTATCGCGCGTCAGTGACCTAATTATTCCGCGCACAGACACCCCTGGAGCATTGGATGTTAACGTGCCTGGTTTTCTTGATAGCCTAATGACGGAATGGGCCAACCAGGAGACCAAACAGAGCCACCATGAAGAACTTGAAGAGCTTGCGCGCATGTTGGGAGGCGATTTCGTGACACTCTCGCCAGACGCTTCAGAACAGCGGTTAGTTCTACTCGATGGCGAAGCCTTTGACGGCCGCCCCATCCATTATAGTGGTTATCGTTCACTGAAAGGCCTCATTACGCAGGCCTATTTTGCTTCGGAAGATGGTGCACTTCAGGAACAAAAATGGGTAGCAGTACCGGGAAGATGGGATCCTTGCATCGAAATTCAATAGTCAGAAACCATATTAATTGCAGTAATAGTGAGGACAGCAGCATTGACAGATTTTGATGCGATTGTAGTGGGTTCCGGAATGAGTGGTGGCTGGAGCGCCAAGGAACTCTGTGAGCGCGGCCTGCGGGTGGCTGTGCTAGAGCGTGGACCGGAAATCAAACCAGAACGCGACTATGTCGATCAACTCCCACCCTGGGAACAGAAAAACCTGGATCGTATCTCCCAGGACGAGATTGCCCGACATTATTACAAGCAATATCCCGGTGTGGCCTACGCCGTGAAAGAATCCAACAAACATTTTTGGGTGAAAGATGACGAACACCCCTATGAAACCGTCGATGGTACTGAATATGACTGGTTACGCGGCTACCACACCGCGGGACGCTCCATTATGTGGAGTCGTCAGACCTATAGAATGGGCCCCCAGGACTTTACAGCTAACAAGGAAGAAAATATCGGTACCGATTGGCCGGTTCGCTATGATGAAATCGCGCCCTGGTATGACTACGTAGAGCGCTTTGCTGGTATTGCCGGTAACCGAGACGGACTGAAACAGTTACCTGATGGTGAATTTCAACCAGCCTTTGAGCTGACTTGTGCTGAAAAAGAATTCAAGGCCCGAGTCGAAACTGCCTTTCCCGGCCGTAATGTGATCCAGGCCAGAGTAGCACACCTCACCGATGTCACTGACGAGCAAAGAGCACTCGGCCGGACCAACTGCCAGTCCCGCAACCGTTGTCACTTTGGCTGTAGCTTCAAGGCCTACTTTTCTTCATTGCATGCAACGCTGCCAGCAGCCGAACGGACAGGCAACCTTACCATAGTGCACAACGCCATTGTCCAGTCAATCGAGTACGACGCTGAAACCAATCGCGTAACAGGGGTTCGGGTTGTAGATGCCGAAAACAACGAGCACCGTTTCTATTCTTCGCGTCTGGTTTTTTTGAATGCCTCAGCGATCGCTTCTGCCCTAATTCTGTTACAGTCCAAAACTTCAGCCTTTCCCAACGGCCTGGCCAATACGTCCGATCAAGTGGGTCGAAATCTAATGGACCATGTAAGTGGCGCCGGAGCCAATGGCCTCATTCAGGGGTTCGAGAACAAGACCGTATTCGGTCGCCGGCCTGGTGGCATCTATATCCCTCGCTACGCAAACATCACTGAACACGACAAGCCCTACAAGCGAGGCTTTGGCTACCAGGGTGGTGCTACCCCACTTGGTCATGCCAACGGCCAGAGTCCTGGCATAGGCCGAGCCTTCAAGGAAGCTCACGGTGCCCCCGGGCCATGGCGGGTATCCATCGGGGCCTTCGGCGAGCAACTTCCCAACCCAGATAATCGAGTAACGCTGCACCCCACCAAAATAGACAAGTGGGGTAATCCTTTGGCTCTGTTCAATGTGACCTACAGCGAGAACGAGCGCGTCATGCTGGAAGAAGCCCGTAAAGACGCAGTGGCCATGCTAGAAGCAGCAGGCTGTACCGAAATCAATTCTTCACCAGTGAACCTGACTGTACCCGGTAACCGCATACATGAGATGGGCAGCGCTCGAATGGGACGTGACCCAACCACTTCGGTGTTAAACGGTTGGTGCCAAACGCACGAGGTACCGAATCTGTTCGTTACAGATGGTTCGTTCATGGCATCTTCCGCATGCCAGAACCCATCACTGTCCTACATGGCGTTTAGTGCCCGAGGCGTGAAGTACGCAGTGGACTTACTGGAAGAAAAAGTAATCTAGCTCGTTTGAGAAACGGTACATAATAAAAAACCCGGCGACTTTTCAATGACCGGGTTTTTTATTGAGCTAGCTGAAAATTAGTTTGGGGCTGTCATTATCATACTGTGCTGCATCTCCATCGCCGATCGTGAACGGTTCCTTTCCGACTGGCCTAACTCACCAATAGCTGGTCCGCCCTGGTTGAAAATACCACCCCGCAAAGCGTTCAACAGGTAGTCCATGGTGTCAACCACATACAACTCATCGTTAATATACTGCTCTACCACTTCATCGATAATTGCTTCACGTTCATCAACATCGGGATAGGCAATAATGTCTGCCAGGGCCGCTTCCAACATATTCAGGTTGTCAATGATGATAGCTGCTTGGGGCGCCTGACTGTATAGCTGTGGCGCAATTGCCGGCGCACTAGGCATTTCGGACGGTGGCGGGAACATGGTCATACCGGTATCGGAACCCAGTTTGCTTCGATAACGCTCTAACGTAGTAGGCACACTGCCAGCAAACTGCGGATCTACCTGACCGATGATGATTGCTTCCAATGAAGCAAGTTGCAGCCACTGGTTGGTCCACATTAGTCCACTCAAGCGAGGAAAAGCTGACTTAAGTCCATTCGCATAGGGATGAGCGAGGTACAAATCAGCACTTTTGGGAGTAAGAGACACGGCGTGACGGGGATCGGAGGTCCTGTATTCCTCAATGGCTTCATCCACTGCGATACGCTTCTGATAAATGTTCATGGAGGACTCGGCGAATATGTCCCAAACTACCTTCTCGAATCCCCGACCATGCTGTAACACTCGAGCCGAGTGCCTAGTCAGCGCATCGGAGTTCGCAAAAGCTTGTTCGGCATCAGCATCCGAGTGATCAGTCCTTAACAGATCGTAAAGCAGAGCTCGAGCCTGGATTTCCGACTCGCCGTAGGGACCGGTCATGGACGTCGACATGTCCATTTGAGCATCCTGTCCCGGACTGCTAGCCATCATTTCGTGCATATCCGTGTTGGCCATCATGTCCAGTTCCATTCGAAGCTCTTTGCGCGCTTCCTGGGTAGTCGGGTCGGCATTTATACTTGCCATGGTGTCAAATATCTCTGCCAGAGCTACATCGAAGGCATTATTCAGACCAGCCAGTTCCGGGTACTCACTACGGAGGCTACCCGACTGCGCCATGGCTGTAGCGGAGAGAACTCCTGCTACCACAACAGCAGTGAATTTGTTTACACCATTAAGTCTATTATTCATTTATTCATTCTCCGAATCCTCGAAGTGTCGTATATTTTTGCGAGAGCAAAGCATAAGGACTCTCTTCTGCAAAGTCCACCTATAATAGGTGGAACGGGAGTCTGAAATCTTCGTAAACCATTGATTGTTTGCAACAAATTGTAATAGTCTCGAAACTAGTAGCACTAAAATATACACCTTCATTGCTATGGGACAAGGTGTTTTAAGGGACCGTGCTATGAATATACTGCTGACTTCAGGACCGACTCTAATAGCCGAAACCTATCCTTTATTTATCGACGAAGTTGAAGTCCGCGGGGCCGGCCCGACGCACCAGAATAATGGCGTCTTCTCCAGCGACCGGCACATCCCAAGAATGATTAAGTTTGCCAGGGATCACTATATAACTGCCCACACTAAGATCGTGGCTTTCATCTCCCAGCACGATAGTTAATTCACCAGAAACCACCACTACGAATTCATCATGTGTGTGCCAATGTAAGTCGAAGTGAGATCCGGCGGGGAATTTTGCATAGTAGGTGATGCCCCCCGTCTCCGGATCGGTTCCCTGGCGTGAGGTCTGAACGCCTATTGGGACACCATTTCCCCCACCCGGTTGCCCCCACCGAATTTCATCAAGTTCGATTACGAGCGGGTCGACCCTAAACAGCGTCACCGTGCTCTGTGAAACAGAAAGCACCGGGCTCACCAGCAACAGCGCTGTTATCGCTATAGTCATAACAAACCGAAATGTTTCCCTGCTGATAATCATGAATCAATCCTCATCTGCTCAGCTCATCGTAAATTGCCAAGATGCGATCCGGCGCCAACGGCCAGTTAAGGTCGGCTATGTCCAGCTCCTCCGTAACATTGTCACGGCTAATGGCGGCCTCTATCAACGCGGTGATTCGGGACACCAGGTGGTCGAACTTATCTCGAAAGATGCGTATGTCTGCCTTTGTCAGAATTGGCCCATGACCAGGAATAACGGTGTCAAAATCCAAAGACAGCAATCCATCCAGGGTTGCAGTCCACTCGGCTGCACTACCACCATTGGCATAGTCAATAAAAGGAGCCAGCGTAGTTCCATCAAGACGGTTACCCCAGATAAACAAGTCGCCGGTGTGAACCGTTTGTAGATCCGGAAAATAGATCACCGAATCACCGTCGGTGTGACCCCTTCCGAAATGATGCGCCTGTACCTCCACCCCACTCAAGAACACGCTAGTACGATTAGAAAAAGTAAGGTTTTGTGCTCCCATCTGTTCATTTCTGATGATGTTTGCCCTGGCATTCTCATGGCCGATAACTTGGGCTTTTGGCATGAAATCAGCGTTGCTCCCTGCATGATCGAAATGATGGTGAGTGTTAAGCACGTAGCGTATAGGTTGATCAGTTATGGTACTTATCTGACGGGAAATGTCTCCGAAGCTGTAAGAGAACTTGTTGTCGACAATTATGATGCCCTCGTTGGTGACTAACACGGCAACATTGCCCCCCGACAGTGCGCCATCGAATCCTGGAAGTATATAGAGCCCTTCTTTACCAGGAATTGGCCTTATCGTGAGCCGCTCCAACTGTTCTGTGGTTAGAGTAGGTCTTTCCTGAGCACTATTGACACCCACCACGGAGGCAAGGAATAGCCCCAGTAGGGTCACTAACATCATTACTGTTTTTGTTTTCATAACTTAATCCTGAAATTGCTCTCACTCTCTCGTACTTATGCCATCGCTAGCCGATGGGGTCAAATCTGAAAACGTTATCTCCGCGGTGAGTCGGCACTGATGTACAATTCAAGCTCACCAGTATTGAAATAAAATCGACTCCTAAAATGCCGAGAAAGAAAACCACTGCCCTCAGGGGTGACCTCTCCCTTCTAAGCAGGGACCAGGGCTCGTTCACTGAGCTACAGGTCCAACTGTTGGTGGCTGTTGATGACTGCGGTTCGATTTCCGCTGCGGCCAGGAAGATCGGTATAAGTTACAAGACCGCCTGGGATCGTATCGACGCGATGAACAATATGTCAGACAAGCCATTGTTGCTCCGATCTGTGGGCGGCTCCCATGGTGGCGGCACGAGGCTAACGGAAGTGGGCCAGGAAATAGTGCAAGGATTTCAGGTATTACAAAATGAACATAAAGCCTTCGTAAGTCAACTTGGGGAAAAGCTGCACACCATCAGCGACCTAGCAAGTTTCATTAAGAACACAACCTTGATCAGTAGTGCACGCAACCAGTACTTGGGTAAAGTGGTCGCCATAACACATGGTGCCGTGAATTCAGAAATAGAGCTGTGTATTAGTGATTCAGTGACTTTAATCGCGCATATCACTAATGACAGCCTGAAAGACATGAAGTTAAAAAAAGGCAGTGCCTGCATAGCGCTGATCAAATCATCCTGGATATTGCTTAGCAAAGATATCGAGTTAAAGACCAGCGCCCGCAATCAACTCTTGGGGAAAGTCGCCAAGATCTTGAAAGGTCAGGTTAACAGCGAAGTGATTTTGGACATGGGAGATGAGAAATCAATTTGCGCAATCATAACAAACATTAGTGTGGACGAACTGGGCCTGAAAAAAGGGGACGATGCCTGTGCCCTATTCAAAGCTTCGAGCGTTATTTTGTTAAAAGCCTAAACTTGAATTAAATAGATCACTCACCGAAGAATGGCCACTGATTTGATCTGTAGCCACATCTGTTGACCTGGATGGATTCCCAGGTTATGTACAGATCGACGGGACACTCTAGCTATAATTATCGTTGCATCGAGACGCAGGCTGACCAGAGCCATGGCCTCGTGAATATCATCCCTGACTTCGATAACTTCGGCCTGAAGCAGATTGACGATGCTAGTATCTTCATGGGCTTTAAGAGCCAAGCTGACGTCACGCGCTAGGATGCGAATGCGAATAACGGAACCTATGGCGTCCCCTCCGTCGCGCACCCATAACTGGCCCCCGGAAAACTCAGCTCGCACCAGCTGCCACTGTGGGTCTCGCTCAACAATTCTGGCTTCAACAACAACACCACTGTCCTCACCGAGTTTAACAGGCAGATCCAGCCGAGAAAGGACATCGATTAATGATCCTTGAGCTACCACGCGTCCCTGAGCCATAACTACAAGGTAATTGGCAAGCCTGGCCACCTCATCAATGGAATGGGTGATATAAAGAATTGGAAGCGCAAATTCTTCCCGTAGCTTCTCCAGGTAAGGCAAGATTTCCAGTTTGCGCGCCAGATCCAATGACGCAAGAGGTTCATCCATGAGTAACAATCGAGGTTTGATTAATAGCGCGCGTGCGATAGCTACCCGCTGACGTTCACCACCTGACAACTGATGGGGATAGCGGTCAATGAGTTTCTCAATACCCATTAAGGAAACAATATAGTTATATTCCTCCAAAGTAACTGCTGTGTCGGAACGCTTCATGGCGTAATCTAAATTGGCAAAGGCAGTCAAGTGAGGGAACAGGCTCGATTCTTGAAACACATATCCCACTGGGCGTTTGTTGGTAGGAACAAAGACTTTTTCGTTCTGCCAAATTTCATCTCCTATATTTAGCTTTCCTTGAGCTACCCGTTGTAGCCCAGCGATACAGCGGAGCAACGTCGTCTTCCCAGACCCAGATTCTCCGAAAACTACAGTAATCCCAACCGCAGGCAGGTTCAGATCCACATCGAGCGTAAATTCATTTTGTTGATCCACGGAATAGCTGTGATGAAAAGAGGTTTCAATAAATTTGCTAGCGGGGACATTCATGAACCATACCTCATGCCCAGCACACGCGTTCTATCTTTGGCACCGTACACCAAAAGCAAAACCAGAAAAGAAAATGCTAACATCGCCCCGGCTAGCCAGTGGGCCTGCCCAAAATCCAAGGCTTCGACATGGTCAAATATTTGCACCGAAACCACTCGGGTTTCACCAGGGATATTACCGCCAATCATGAGTACTACGCCGAATTCGCCAACGGTGTGAGCAAACCCCAGTACCGAGGCGGTAAAGTAACCCGATTTTGCCATAGGCAGAACTACTGTGAAGAAACGATCCAAGGGACCCGCTCGCAATGTAGCCGCTACTTCAAGCGGACGTTCTCCTATCGCTTCAAAAGCGTTTTGAAGTGGTTGCACTACAAAAGGCAATGAGTAGAAGACCGATCCAATAACAAGGCCCCAATATGTAAACGGCAGAGTACCTAAACCCATTATCTGGGTGAGTTGACCTATAGGGCCATCGGGACCCATGGCAATTAATAGGTAGAACCCGAGCACAGTGGGCGGCAAAACCAAGGGAAGAGCAACAAGCGCACTAATCGGACCTTTTAGCCATGACCGTGATTGCGCCAACCACCACGCAATGGGTGTACCTACTACAATCAATACCAGAGTAACAGTTACTGCTAGTTGCAGTGTTAACAGGATCGCGGTGATGTCTGCAGCGGAAAAAACCATATCACCTCATCTCTACCTGGTAGCCGAATGACTCAATTATTGCCCGACCTGGCTCACTGCGAATGAATTTAAGGAACGCTATTGCTGCTTGATTATTTGCACCCTTCCTCAACAACACAGCATCCTGCCGTATTGGATTATAGAGATTAGCGGGTATGATCCAGCTGGAGCCGCTGGTGATTCGATCTTGCTGGAGCACTTGGGAAAACGCTACAAGCCCGAGTTCCACATTACCGGTGCTTACAAACTGATAAGCCTGAGCAATGTTTTGTCCCTGTATAATTTTGCCCTGAATGCCACTCACAAGACCCAGATTTTCCAGCGCCTCAATAGCTGCTATACCGTAAGGAGCTAAACGAGGGTTTGCGATAGCTAGGCGGCGAAAATTGTTCTGCTTGAGAACCTGACCAGTCGAATCAACTAAATTCGATTGAGACGACCACAGCACAAGCTTGCCAAGAGCGTAGGTAAAGCGGGATTCTTCAACCACTAATCCTGCTTTATTCAGAGCGACCGGCTTGTCCTGATCAGCAGAGAGAAATACGTGAAAAGGAGCACCATTGCTGATCTGCGCGAAAAACCTTCCGGAAGAACCGAACACAGTTTCAATGAGATGGCCGCTTTCCATCTCAAAAACCTGCTCCAGTTCTTTAATGGCTCCAGAAAAATTGGAGGCTACCGCGACTAAGGCTGTTTCCGCTCTAACTGGTCCTACCATTAGGCTAATCACTATACCCAGCAGCTTTACGTATTTGTTCATAGCCCTTCCACGGCTCATATATCGTTATATAATAATTTATATAACGATATGCTACAACCCTTTATTTAAGGAAGTTATACGCTATTTCTAATGGGGTTTTCATGGATATCCCTGGTATCGAAAAAAGCGAAAATATTGACTTGAAAACGTTAAGAAACTCACTGGGACGCTTTACTCCTTCGCCAAATTTGTTTCCCAGCACTTATTCGATTCCATAAAATTAGTGCCTCTGACCTCGTTATTTGTTAAGGTTTTCCGGTTAATCACTAACCACAGGAGCGGTACCCAGTCCCAGCTTACGGTGAGCGAATGCGTAATCTTTTGCAGGAACTAAAAAAGCGCAAAATCTATAGAATTGCTCCGCTTTATACAACGGTAGCCTTGGTCGCAGGCTGGCTGACAGGCGATGTTATGGCGCAGCCTGTGTCAGAGTATCGCTCTCTGGTTGATCGGTATTGCGTTACCTGTCATAACCAGTCGATTATCGATAGCCCGTCAGAACAAGCAGATGCTCTAACTTCACAGTTACGCGCTGTCGGTTTGGCACTCGATAGTCTCGATCTGTCCACAGTAGGAGCTGACAGCCTTCACTGGGAAAAAGTTGTGCGCAAGCTACAAGCCGGATTGATGCCGCCCGCCGGTATGCCACGACCCGAACAAGCGATGCTGGATCGTTTCCGTAATTGGCTCATCTCAGAACTCGATAGCGCTGCCGCGGTCCATCCGGAACCAGGACGAACAGCAACGGTTCACCGACTGAATCGAGCTGAATATCACAATGCCATCCGTGACCTCTTAGCTCTTGAGATAGACGTTGATGATTTCCTCCCAGCTGATGATGCGGGCTATGGCTTTGACAACATCGGCGGCGTACTGCGGATGTCACAGGCTTTGTTGGAACGGTATCTGGATGCAAGCCGAACCATCAGCCGCATTGCGGTCGGTAACCCGCCGTCAACAACCTTCTCAGAAACATTCCGAACCGCACAGGATGAACAGCAACATGAGCGGGCCACCGGCATGCCTTTCGGTACGCGTGGCGGGATGCTCGTACCCTATCTGTTCCCACTTAATGCCGACTATGACCTGCGTGTCCAATTGGGCGGCACCCGCGGGTTGCGAGATGAATATCGTCTTGAGGTGATAATTGATGGTGAACCTATTGAACTGATCAACGTGGAATCTGGTTCCCCCATCGAGCTACGGGTGCCGATAGAAGCTGGCCCGCGGGACATCGGGGTGGCATTCTACCGCAATCCGCCGGTGCTGGTTGAGCAGGTCCGGCAACGGTTCCAGAACCCTCGCACAGCAGGGAACACCGGAGGACCCGGTGGAAGAATGCCGTTCATCAATAGCCTCACCATTGCAGGTCCTTATAACTCTCTTGGACCAGGTATCACCCCCAGCCGCAATAAAATCTTTACCTGTCAACCGATGGTAGCTTCCCAAGAAACGGCATGTGCGCGCGCACTCCTGTCGGATTTAACACGTCAAGCCTACCGCAGGCCAGTCACTGATGATGATGTTGATGTGATACTCGAGTTCTACGACAGGGGCCGGGCTGATGGTGGTAGCTTCTCAAACGGAATTGAACTGGCTATCCGGCGCCTGCTCGTCAGCCCAGAATTCCTAGTAAGAATCGAGGCTGATCCGGTCAACATTGCCCCTAACACTCCATATAAAATCACCGATCTCGAACTTGCCTCCCGTTTGTCATTCTTTCTATGGAGCAGCATCCCGGACGATGAATTACTTCTGCTGGCCGAACGTGGAACGTTAAGCCTGCCATCAGTACTAGAGCAGCAAGTTAGGCGCATGCTCGCTGACCCCCGCTCTAATGCGCTAACCAAAAACTTCGCAGGTCAGTGGCTCCAACTCAGAAACCTTGCGACCCTCGTGAGACCGGGTGAACCGTATGCCGTCGCATTCGACGAAACACTGCGACAGGCGATGATCACCGAAACAGAAATGTTTTTTGACAGCCTGCTCCAGGAAGACCGTGGAGTTCTTGAGCTATTGACAGCTGACTACACCTACCTGAACAGCCGCCTGGCTGGACACTACGACATACCCAATGTCCAGGGCTCGCATTTCCGCCGCGTGGCGTTACCGGCCAACAGCCCTCGACGCGGATTATTAGGGCAAGGCAGCATCTTGACGCTGACTTCCCATGCGATTCGCACCTCACCTGTGCTGCGCGGCAAGTGGATTTTGAACAATATCCTTGGGACTCCGCCACCGGATCCGCCGCCAAACGTTCCAGCACTCGACGATAGTAAGACCCAGGCCAAAGTGGCCACGATGCGTGAGCGTATGGCTGCCCATCGAGAAAACCCCGTCTGTGCTGCTTGCCACGTTGTGATTGACCCCGCTGGTTTCGCCCTCGAAAACTTCGACGCTATTGGCCGTTACCGAGAGGTCGATGAGTCGTTCAACCCTATCGATGCCTTTGGAGAGCTCCCTGACGGTACCAAATTCAACGGTGTAGCAGAACTGCGTGCAGCATTGGTCAAAGAGCCATCAAGATTCGTGAGCACTTTTACCGAGAAATTGCTAACCTATGCGCTGGGTAGAGGAGTCGACCACTACGACATGCCTGAGATTCGTAGAATCCTGCATGAATCGGCCACCGGTCGTTACCGTATGCAGTCTATTATCATTAGCATCGTCAACAGTTACCCTTTTCTGCATAGGAGATCTGGATCATGACGTTCATTACCAAAAAGGCGTTACCACGCCGGACGGTGCTGCGCGGTATGGGAAGCTTGGTGGCACTGCCTTTGCTGGGAGCAATGGTACCTGCGCTCACTGCTACTGGTCGTACAGCGGCTGCTCCGATCTCACGCCTTGGCTTTTTCTATGCGCCGAACGGAATGTTCCTGCCGAACTTCCATCCCACTGGGAATGGCGGACGTGACTACAAGATCACCCGGATTCTTGGCCCGCTTAAAGATTACCGAGAGCAAATGATAGTCGTCAGCGGATTGAGCAACAACGGGCTGGTGAGTCCCAACGAGGGTGGGGGTGTGCATACCCGCGCCCATGGCGGCTGGCTGAGCGGTGTGCTACCCAAACGCACCGAGGGTGCCGACATCGAAGCCGGTAAGACTGTGGATCAATTTGCCGCTGATGTGCTGGGTAAAGACACTTCCCTTCGGTCACTAGAGCTGACCACAGAATCCAACTTTACCGTTGGCAACTGTGAGAACGGTTACAGTTGCACCTACCAGAACTCGACTTCTTGGCGCTCTCCTACTACACCCCTATATCACGAACGAGATCCACGCGTGGTGTTCCAGCGACTTTTTGGCGACGGCGGCAGCGTGGAAGCACGCCTAGCACAGATGCAGACGGACCGCAGCATCCTAGATTCGGTAACCGATAGCATCAATCAACTCGAGCGTAAGTTAGGCCCAAGTGATCGGGTCATGATGGAAGAATATCTGGACGCGGTCCGAGAAATAGAACGCCGAATCCAACGAACCGTGCAGAACAAAGCCTCAGGGCCACTTCCGACTGCTCAACAGCCGGCTGGTGTCCCCGACACGTACGAGGAGCACGTGGATACATTGTTTGAGATGCTAGTGCTGGCCTACCAAGCCGATATCACCCGAGTAAGCTGCTTTCAGATGGCCCGTGAGTTAAGCGGTCGGACTTATCCGCATATTGGCGTGCCAGAGGGGCACCATACGGTGTCTCACCACCAACTTAACCCCCACAACATTGAGCAGTATACAAAGATTAATATCCATCAGGTCTCACTGTTTAGCAAGTTGATCGACCGTATGCACAACACACCCGACGGTGACGGTTCCCTTTTAGACCACAGCATAATGATGTACGGAACGGGAATGGGGGATGGCGATCACCATACGCCTTATGACCTGCCGGTGATTCTGGTCGGCGGTGGCAGCGGGCAAATGAAAGGCGGTCGGCACATTAAATACGCAATGCACACGCCGTTCATGAACCTTGGGCTAACGCTTCTAGACAAAGTGGGCGTACAAGTCGACAGTATCTCAGATAGTACCGGGTTGTTAACGAACCTTTAATGTTTTATCCGCATAACCCATATATCTACACAAGACAAACCAAAAGTTGGTCGGTAATGAGAAAAGTGTTTTTTTTCACGGCAATATGTTTTTGCGGCTCTGCCGCAATCGCTGCTCCTCAAAAAATTGGGATAGTGGACCTGGTTCGAAATGATGATATTGAGGCTGTGCGCGCGGCCCTCGATGCTGGAGCTGACGTTAACGCAAAATCACCGGACGGTGCCACAGCGTTGCAGTGGGCTGTGCACGGCGATCAAGAGCCAATGGTTGAGCTGCTGCTCGAAGTAGGAGCCAATGTAGGAATTACGAATCATTATGGTGTAGGCGCAGCATCACTGGCGGCCGAGAATGGGAATAGCATAATTCTTGACCGTCTACTTGAGACTGGTACCAATCCAAATCAAACAATGCCGGGCGGTGAGACACTTCTGATGACTGCAGCCCGCACTGGCGAGCCAGAAACCGTACGGACTCTTCTAGTCTATGGAGCCAATCCAAATAGGAGGGAAACCACTGGAGGTCAGACGGCGCTGATGTGGGCGGCCGCCAACAATAACGCAGCAGCCATCCAGCTGCTTGCAGGGCACGGCGCCGACGTCGCTGCTAAAACTGACAATCCATCTCGGAGTGCAGATAGTCCCTTCGCATATGCACCTCCCACTGGCTTTTCACCGCTAATGTTCGCGGTTCGTGCCGGGCATATCGAAGCCACGCGAGCGCTGCTGGATGCCGGTGCAGATGTCGATAACACGGTATCGGATGGACAGAGCGCGTTGGTAGTAGCGACAGCCAACGCTAACTGGGAGCTAGCAGCCTATCTACTTGATCGTGGCGCTGATGCCACGGCGGCAAAAGCTGGTTGGAATGCGCTGCACCAGGCAGTGCGAACCCGCCGTATGAATCTTGCTTTTGGGACACCTGGCCCGTTTGCATCCGGAACCCTCGACAGCATTGACCTAATGCGGAAGCTTTTGGAAGCCGGGGTCAACGTGAACGCTCGTATGACACGAAACGGCATGCGGGACGGTCAGCGTAACCGCTTTAATCGGCTCGGAGCCACTGCTTTCATGCTGGCAGCCAAAGTAACCGATGTCGAGGCGATGAGACTTCTACTTGAGGCAGGTGCTGACCCGACAGTACCAACGGCCGATGGCACCACCCCTTTAATGGTCGCCGCTGGTCTGCACATCTGGAATCCGGGCGAGGATGGCGGTTCGTTTACCGGCCAGGAAGAAGAGGTCTTAGAAGCGGTACGGATGAGTCTAGATGGCGGTAGCGACATTAACGCACGGAACTATCGTGGCGAAACTGCCCTACACGGAGTTGGCTTCCGGGGGGTAAATATCGTGCTCGACTACCTCGTGAAGCAGGGAGCTAACCTGGCGGCACTGACGGACGATGGTTGGTCGGCACTAGCGATCGCACGAGGACTAAGCTACACGGACTTCTACAAATCCCAGTTACACACGGCGGCCCGTTTCGAGGAACTGATGCGAACTGCAGGCCTCGATACAGAAGGAGCGGAACACCGAGTACCGGGCTCCGTCTGCTACGATTGCCTGCAGACCAGAATCGATCAGATCCAAGCTGTGACTACACGAGATAAGTGGATGGAAGGTAACTTCGATCCGACTAACCACGATATTCAAATGCTACCTTTCTGGAGCTGGCTACCTTATCCAGACCCATCGCAAAATTCTACGCGTCAGTTATCGCCACAATAAAAGAGAATGGGGCCAGACCACTTTACCCAAAATGAAATCATTGTTTTCAAAAATGGGCCAGAATAAAACAACCTGGCTCCATTTTTTGCTTATCTTAAACGTGAGCGTCTTATCAGCAACCGTGGTTCAAGCGCAAAGTAGATCCCCAGTCAATCGCATAATTGAGAATCTGTTTCGAGATAGTCCCGCCATCGGTACGTTCACACGAACTCCAGAGATGGACATCGACTTTACTGTTATAGACGAGCAGTACGGGGAATTCGATATTAATGATGTCCGCAAAATTCTAGTCGACATGCGAGTTAACAATCGGTCGCCTATCGTCGCTCCCATCGTGCGTATTCCCCTAGCTGCACGTGATGCGCCACAGGATGTGGTCAGGCAGCTTCTCGATGCAGGTGTGTTCGGCATCATGTTTCCTGACATCGAGACCCAAGAACAGGCTACGGCGGCAATCAGCTCTATGCGATTCCCTCAAACGGCAGACGCAGCGGATCAGGTACCTCCAGGATTGCGTGGATCGGGTTCCGGTTCGGCTCCTGGATACTGGGGAATGAGCGAAGAGGAGTACCGCACGCAGGCGGACGTCTGGCCATTAGACCCTGCCGGAAAGCTGGTAGCAATGATTCAGATCGAATCTCTAACTGGAATCAGAGCCCTCAATGAAATTCTGGAGGTTCCAGGTATTGGGGTAATTTTCCTGGGCCCTACCGACCTTGCCAACTCAACTGGAGCGGAGGGACCCAATGCTCCAACCGTCGAGGCGCTTGTTCAGGAGGTCCTTCAAGTGTGTCTGGCCCGGAATATCCCCTGTGGCTATCCGATAGTGGCTAACTCGCACCAAGAGGCCGAACGCGAAACGGCGCGGCGATTAGCCGAAGGCTTCAAGGTCCTAGCTGTCATGACCAGAGCACAATGAAAAGGGAAAGATAACTAAAAATAGAAAGCAGAACATTTAATTTCACAAATCAGAAAAACAAAGAACCAGCCTGTCCATGCTTTTCAGCACCCACTCCCTTTATTCCCGCTCTTGACTTGACGAGCAGTATTCTCCAAGCTTTGGGACATTGTGTCCTTACTTGAGAACCGAGTACTAAAAATAATCCTATGCGTCGGAGGTGGCACCCTCCTCCTGGCGTCGGTCGCGAGCGGGCAAGAAACTCGGGTAGATGCTCCTATACCCCATTCTATAGGGCAGAGTGTCTCTCCTTCGTTCGAGGGCTGGTATCCAAATCCGGATGGTACCCGAAGTCTGGTTTTCGGTTATTTCAACCGAAATTACGATGAACATCTTAACCTGCCCATAGGACCAGACAATCGCTTTCAGCCGAGTCCCGAAGATCGAGGTCAACCTACTCACTTTAACCCGAGACGTCAGACAGGGGTTTTTGCGGTTGTTGTACCAGCTGACCTCGGTGACCAACAATTGAATTGGTCTTTAACGGCCGGTGGCGAAACTATAACGATTCCAGGTCATCTGAGACCTGAATGGGAGATTACCGCGCTTAAAGAAGTGACCAGCGGTAACACACCACCAGTAATCAGGTTCGGTGGCCCTGAGGCTTCGCCTGGTCAAGGCCCTCTAGGCGTTCAATCTGACCCACTGAAGACAGTTGTCGGCGAGCCGACTATGATCACGGTCTGGTCGATTGACGATGGGGTGCGCAAATCGCAGGCTGCTGCGCGGCCGGCTCGATCTGGTGTGGTCTGGAGCAAGTATCGGGGAAGTGGCTCCGTGGAGTTCGATGACCAGACGCCCAGGATAGAGGAAGGGAAGGCTACCACCAGTGCCACATTCAGCGACCCGGGAGATTACGTCCTACGTGTGTTAGCTTGGGATGATTCTGGTGGTCAAAGCGCTATAATGGCAGGTGGTTTCTTCTGCTGTTGGACCAATGGTTTCATCACGGTGCAGGTAGACTAGATAAAGAGGGCTCGCTCCCCAACGCACTATCTGCGGGTATGGAGAAGGAGATTACAATGAAAAAAATGAAAAGACTTCACATTGTTTGGGTCAGTTTGGCAACAGGCGTTATTTTGCTATTTTCCGCAGGTATCTCATCTGGCCAAACAGAAGACGTGACCTTCAGTCGTGACATTGCACCGATTCTGCAGCAGAGGTGTCAGGATTGTCACAGACCAGGGCAGATGGGACCGATGTCACTCGTAACCTATGAGGAAGTTCGACCCTGGGCTCCTTTGATCAAAACAAAAGTTGTCACGCGAACGATGCCACCGTGGCATCTTGACAAGACAGTTGGCATTCAGGAATTTGAAAATGACGTCTCGCTAACAAATGCAGAGATTGACAAGATAGTTCGTTGGGTCGATGCCGGTGCACCACGTGGCAATCTCGAGGATATGCCCGCAGCTATGGGCTGGCCCCAGGATGAGCTTTGGCGTATGGCTGAACGCTACGGTCGTGAACCAGATCTAATCATTAAATCTACACCTTGGACCGTGAGTGCACAGGGGCAAGACCAGTGGTGGACGCCGATCATCGACACTGGTCTTACCGAAGACCGTTGGGTGACTGGTATGGAAGTACGGCCAACTATGAAGGGTCGTCGCGTAACACATCACGCCGTAATATATCTGCAGCAGAGGGAGGAACCGGGAGATTTTGAACCCGTTGTAGACGTCCCTGGCCGTGGCAGTTATCTGACCGAGTTTGCTGTCGGCAAGATTGGCGACGTGTTCCGCGAGAATACCGGGAAACTCATGAAGGTCGGATCACGTATAGCCTTCGACAACCATTACCACTCAGTGGGCGAAGAGATAACATCACAAACAGAACTGGCAATCTGGTTCCACCCTAAGGGATATGTACCGAAGTATCGTGTTTACTCCAACGCGCTAGGCGTGCAGCAAGCAATGACCACGCTGGACATTCCGCCCGGCAAAGTGACCACGCATCATGCTTATATACCACTGAGAGCACAGGCGAGGATCGAGAATTACCAGCCACACATGCATATCCGAGGCAAGGCGATGTCAATGGAAGCGATTCTTCCCAACGGACAGGTACAGATGCTGAACCATGTGGATAATTTCCACTTCAACTGGCATGTGAATTACGTTTACACCGACAATTCAGCGCCCGTGCTGCCTGCCGGCACAATCCTTCATATTACTGCATGGCATGACAATAGCATCGACAACCGCGCGAATCCGGACCCAACTCAGTGGGTGGGCTGGGGTCAGCGCAGCTTCGACGAAATGTATCACGCTCATGTGAACATGACGTATTTAAACGACGAGGACTACGAGCAGATTATCGCTGATAGAAGAGCCCTGCAACGTTAGGGGCAATAGGAGACGAAGGCATTAAATTTCTGGAGCAATGGCCACAAAGAAATTTAGTGCCTCCATTCCAGCCTTTTATGGAAAGGAGAGTAGTAACCTAACGCAAATACTCTGTCCATTTAATCTTCATGGGTTTAGGATCAATTTTTGTACCCGCCAGTTGTTCATGTCTGCCACGTATAATACATCTTCCTGTGAACAATCCAGTCCGTGAATCCAGTTAAACTGGCCGTCTCGGCGTCCAGACTTACCTAGCCAGCCAAGAATCGTGCCATCAGTACTTATCTTGTAAATACGACCGGGTTCATTATCCGCCACGTACAGATACTGCGGCGTCGAATTACTAATACACATTGCCCAGGGTTGTGTTTCGCGGACCTGCCGGTTGGGATTGCGTGCCGCAAAAGGTGGTTGATAGTCTGGCGGATAAGGTAAGTTCAGTGTAATTATCCTCTGGAAATTGCCATCAGTGTCAAACACCTGAATTCGGCGGTTACTGCGATCCGCAACATAAATGTTATCGTTACGATCAATCTGCATAGCGTGGGGAAGGTTGAACTGACCAATGTTTGAACCAAAGGAACCCCAGCCCATCAAAAAGTTACCGTCACGATCGAACTTGGCCATACGGGAATTAACATAGCCGTCACTGATATAAATGTTTTCATCGCTATCCCAAGAAACATCAGTCGGACCTCCTAGATAACCACCAAATGCCCTCGCTTCCTCCTGGGTGGCTAGCTCCACATCCCCGTGGTAGCCCTCCTCACGCCGACCCAAATTCATGAGTACGTAACCTTCGGGGTCGAACTGGATAACCGTGTTAGCCGCTTTATCTACGACCCAAAGATTATCATATTGATCAAACCGGACCTGGTGAGCATAGGCGATACCGTATACACCCTTACCAATTTCTCGGAGAAAGCGGCCGGCACCATCGAACTCCAAAAGCTGGGTAGTAGAATTCGACCAGATAGGCCCAGCATTTGCGCTCCCCGGATGATTTAACACAACGATGTTTCCTTTGGAATTCACCGCTACACCCAGTACTTCACCAAGATTCATATCCGGTGAGTACTTCAGAAAATTGGGAACAGTCTCAAAAGGAATCTCAAGTACGGATTGCTGGGCTAACACAGGAGACATTGTAAATAGCATCAGTAGGATTTTTAGCATTCGCATAATGGCTTACCTCCAAGATTGAGCTGGACAAGGAAAACGCTTTTCCTCGTCGAGTCAGGGAATTTTATTCTTATTTACCGGTTTCAAAAAAATTAGCAGAGCACCCTTATAAAGCAAGCATCACCAACCCAGCTATAACTAGCCTCGATGCAAATAATTTGGTTAAGTGCTTAGTCATGCGGAATCGTCAAATCTAGTACTTAATCAATAGAGGGTAAAAAGCAGGACCAGTTACAAAATTTGTATTTTGCTTTGCTCCTGCTGTTTACGGATGGACTAGTTTATTGCTTCCAATACTTCCCGGGTTAAGCCCCAACGGTCAAACCCTTGTCGCCCATAATCGAGGCCACGGCGAACGATCACCATATCGTGGGAAGGTACAATAACGGAAAACTGACCACGGTTGCCGGAAGTAGAATAGGCATCCTTTGGCACGTCGTCTCTTCCCTCTGGCACCAGCCACCACTGACCGCCATATATGCTACCAATACTTTTTGTTGCAGGGGCAGGTGTGCGAACGAAATCAATCCATTCTTCGGAGAGCAACCGTTCACCATTCCATATACCGTTACCGAGGTATAACAACCCGAAACGAGCCAGGTCCCTCGCATTAGTATAAATCTGACTACTCATCACGAAGTCACCAAACCGATCCGTGCTGACAAGAGTGTTCCGCATACCAATTTTGTCAAGCAACGCTTTACGTGGGAACTCTGCATACGCCTTTTCGCCACCCAAAGCCAGCTTCATGGCGTATACGCCGAGCAGCGTGTCATAATTTTCGTAGTCCCAATACGTGCCGGGTTCGCGTATCAACGCTCGGCTTCTAGCTCCTACAACTGAACTTGATCCCGCCCAGTAAGACATTCCTGAGCCAGTAGCATACTCTAGGCCGCGGTTGTCCACAGTTTCCAATCCACTGGACATATTAAGCACATGACGAAGTGTAATCTCATTGCGTGGATCGGTCTCCGGTGAGCGGGCATTAGGATACCAATCAAAACCGAGTGGCTCATCGAGAGCTAACCTGCCTTCATCTACCAGCATGCCGATAAGAGTGGAAGCAATGCTCTTGGCAGTAGACCAAGTACGAGTACGCGTAGTCACATCGAAGCCCGGCGCATAACGCTCGTGAATGATCTGGCCGTTATAGACCACTACAAGACTCAACGTGACCTGCTCTGGAGACTCGCGGTCGAAGGCCCAATTCGAAGCCTCCAAAAGTTTCTCTTCATTCACATTAGCTGGAAGGCCAGTGTTCTCGATAAGATCACCATCTGGCCAGGGAATTTGCGCAGGATCACCGGGCGGATACGGCAGAGTCAATTCAGGTAACCGATCGATATCTTCCAGTGATTGGTCCGGGGGTAAAATCACGCAACCGATTCCCTCCCTGAATGCAGCTCGCATTACGGGTACCGCCCCCGGCGCGCCGATGGCCACGGCGCGGCGATCCCAGTTTACCTCGTAATCTCCTCCTTCAGAGGTGCCGATCGGCTCACGGAAAAAGGCAAGTTCCTGTTCGAAGACCTGCTCGAGCGAACGGTTGGAGGTAAACAGCCCATTACACATAAAAATTGCTTGCTGACCCCGCCGGACCATGTCCCGCTGATGCTGCCAGTAATCGTAAGTTTCCTCCTGTTGGGCGACCGCTAAAATCGGTATCAGGAGCATTATATTTAATATTGTTATTATGAGGCGCTTCATAGGAGGGCCCTCCTTTTTTGGTATCCAGAGCATAAAAGCTATCTTGGCATAAGTCTACGTCAAAAAAGTAGTAACACACGCTTTACGGTGAAACGTATCACCAGGCGCCAGCACTGCATAACTCTATTGAACCTATTTCGAATTGCTGTCGTGGGGAAAATGCATCCACCCGGTGATAATATATTTCTTACCCGTGTTCAACACATCTCCAGTATGTGAATGAGTCCATTCCGCTGGCCAGATGAGTGTCCTCCCTTTTGTTGGTTGCACTTTCAGGTTCTGATGCGCAAAGGTGGTACAACCACCGTCAATCACATCGTTTAAGTAGGTCATCCAAACAAGTACTCGGAAGGAGTTCACGATCGAGGTTCGTTCCGTGTGTTCCTGTTTGAAATGGCCGCCTGAAAGGTATCTCTGAATGTTGAAGGAACTTAAGTCCACGCGTGGCAATATGGATGCCAAGAAAGGAAACTGCTTTAGATAATCTTTGTGGAAATCGTACAAAACATCTATATAGGCCTTAACTGATTCGTACTCTGGCTTTTTGAGATCTCTCGGGTGTATGGTGACATCGGTAGAGTTTTTAGTCTCAACGTTGACCCCACCTGCCGATGCCCCGGGCTCGTGTTTCTCCTGATGATTCTCGAAAAACTCGATTAGAGCATCACAAATGGATTCCTGTTCGATTTGCCAAGACCCTATAAAATGCGGACTCGATCCTTCAATTTCTATTCGTTTCATACAGTTGGCCCGTGCTTTATTGATACGCCTTCTTTACTATCAAATGAAATGATTCCAAAACCTTCTTGCTTCATTTGCAACCCTGCCTCCAGCCTACCAAGTGCGCATACGGCATTTCCCTTAAAGGCAAGTACGTCTTCACTATCTGGTTGAATTTCTAAGGCAGCGTCGTAGGCGTGAATTGCTTCACTGAATTTTTTGAAGTAGAGCAAGATATCGCCCAAGTTTACATTAAGCCTGAACCTAAGATCCTTATCTGAAAGGCCGGGCCTATGATTCTCTAATTCCAATGCTTTTGAGAAGTCTCTAAAAGCCCCTGTATAGTCTCCAAGCTTTTTTTCAACAAGCCCGCGGTTACTAAAGGCCAGGGAATTGTCTGGGTTTAACTGGACCGCGCTAGTGTAACTCTTCTTCGCATCCTCATAACGATGTAAATCTTCCAGCAGGGTACCCCTGTTATTATATGCTTCGAAGTAACCCACCTTTAAATTTATCGCTTGGTTATACTCATGTAGTGCCTTGTCTAAATCGCCCTCTATTCGAAGCGATTTTGCATAGTTGAAATGAATGAAGGCAACATTAGGAGAGATATTGGTGGCTTTCTCCAGATGTTCAAGTGCTGCTTCATGCTGATCAAGTTCTTGCAACGTGACGCCAAGATTGTTTCTGGCTTCTACGTAATCGGGATCGGCTTTAACTGCTTGCTTGAACCTTTGAAGAGCCTCTTCCTGATTCCCACGTTTCTTGATAATAAGCCCTAGATTGTTATATGAATCCGCATATCCTGGTTCGACCCGTATAGCTTGTTTGTAGGCCTTTATCGCTTCTGACTCACGGCTCTGGCAATTAAGTACCACTCCTAGCATATTAAGAACAAACCCTGATTCCGGATAACGATTCAACAACTGCAGGCAAAATTCTTCGGCTCCTGAATAATTCCCTGCGTCATAGAGATTATAAAGGGAATCGGTTTCTGCCTTGGATGGGTTTCTTAAATCTATATTTGCCATAACCGAAACACATTTAAATCGAGAATAGCAAGAATAAAATCCCTACTCTAACCAGTCCAGAACTGATACTTATCTAACTTCAACTGTCACTTCAGCAGATCGAGTATAAGCGCCGTCATCAGCGTAAGCCCGCAACACGTAAGTACCAGGTTGGCTAAATGTTGCTGTAGTCATCGTTTCCTCTCCGGTTGCAGTCAGCGCTGTAACCGATGAGTCAAAATGCACTTGGCCTGGCGCGCGGTACATTATCCAGGTAAGCGCCAAACCAGTTTCGTCGGCAGCGATGTAATTGACCACACTCTGAGATTTGGGAGAATTTCGGCCAATACCACCACCAACTGTTGGAAGATTATTTGGAAGGGATTCCATCACTGTCCGTCGCCCCCGCTCATAAGGTCCTGGGAGTCCGTCATCGCTTGCGAAAGCACGCAGCGTCAGTGGTCGCCCAATATTAGCCGAGAGCTGACGTTCTACACCAACCATACGGACAGCCGGAGGTTGGTTTGCATATTCAATTTCAGTACGACCACTGGTACCGCGACCGCGATTGGCTCTCCATACTCCTTCATCAACCGCCCAAATGTGTTCTCGCTCGAGCGTACCTACTGCGGTTCGTGTCTCACCATTATGGGTCACCGACCACACAAGCTCTTTACCGACAAACTCTGGTTGGACTTGAATGCCGAATGCGAACTGTTGCCTTCTGGGGTAGAAATAAGTCGGCTGGCCCCTGTCCAGAGGGCCTGAATCGCCAAGAATCAGGCTTTGATCTATTGGTCCTGCTGTTTTTACACCTTCCGCTACCTGGAACGAATTATTGATACCGACCGGAATGTTAGGCGTTTCATCATAGTTCCGGTTAAGGTATCCGAACAACATCGTGTAAGTACCATCGGAGTTCCTCTCAAACCCCTCATATATCGGTTGCACACTCTGGCCAAATCGGTGCAACGTCTGCGAAGACGCCATGCTGACAGATAACACACACAGCACAGCCACTGCTGCACTGAAAACCACACGCCTGCTTCGACTTAACTTCATCGACTGGCTCCTTTTATCCTTCTTATTTTTTTTATTTGATTATTGGTTTGCTTTTTAGTCCTAATTTTAATCACTGCCGTTATTCAGTTGAGACTGTCGCTGTTTTACGGCCTCCTCAAAATCCTCGTCGGTCAGCTCGTAATAACTAATCCAAGAAAACGACATGTCATCCGTCGACCGCTGTCCAAAACCAACCCAATTACGCGTATCACCAGCCCAGGGATTACTCTCGGAGTTATTGTACCAACTGGTTACATGCAGCATCGAACCTTTAGGTATCAGCGGTTGCACTTGCTCTGCGTAGTTGTAGGCTATGTGCCACCCAAAATCCCAGTCTGCGCAACTTAGAGTCTGTCGTCGATTGTCCTGATAAATCACTTCAAGACACTGCCTAGTACCCAAGTTATGGAGGTGTGGTTGAAAAGTAGTGATTCTTATATTCTTATCGAGGAATTCATAACCATCGGTGCGAATCGAAGCTTCGCCTCCAGGCAGATCTAAATCCTCATTATCCGCCATGTGGGATCTAATCAATATGTTTTCTGGTTCTTCGCCTTCCGGAAGGAACCACAATCCCAACCTGGTTCGATCTGTGTGATCCAAGCCGTCGGGACTCGCAGCATAGTGAACATTCCAGTTTAGCCTAGTGCCAGCTTTGATCAATTGCCCCGTTCCTGGCGGATTAATGTCGGCAGTCTTACCCAGAGCATATTCGCTAAGGAAACCACCACCACCTTCCGGGAACTCCATAGAGGTGACCGCATGGTGAACCACTGGAAACCCCTCGGCAGACGGCTTAGTTTCAAAAGCTTTAATCCAACGATCTTTGGTCAATCCTGTATCGCTGTAGAAAGTCATCCACCAGTTCGGACCACCAGCCGGCACGGTAAAAGGTTCAGGAATCGGAATGACAAGATCAGGTGGGCGACCCATCTCGTCTTCGAGCGTCCAGGCTACATCGTTTTCAAATATTGGTACCGGTGGGATACTTCCGGGATTTCCTTGCGCCGCACCGCCATCGACCCAGCGGACAATAGTAGCTATTTCTTCATTGCTTAGAGAACGGTCGTCCTCAAACTCATGGATGCCTACACTCTTATCAACAAAATAGGGAGGCATCTTGCGCTGAACTACTCGATCCTTAATCACGGGAGCCCAAGCTTGAACAGTGGCATAGTCGATGAGTGACATCGGGGCTATGGAACCTGGGCGATGACACTCCACGCAATTATCATAAATGATAGGAGCGACGTGTTCCGAAAAAGTAGGATTGGCACTACTGGCCTGCTGCGCGCTGGCGGGCAAAGCCATAACAACGGTAACCCCGATAAAGCTGATATATTGACCCCACCGCTTTGTTGAAACTACCTGACTTGTTGTTCCTAACACTTTTGGCAACCTCCTGCATCTCCTCAATATAAAAAATCTCAAGCGTATTAATGCCAGTATCGAGAGCTGCGTTGTATTGAATTATAGTTCGCTGTAAAAAGAGTAATAATGATCACGCCTCGCAGTCAAGTGATTCTTTAATTGACTAGCACCTTTCTAACTGAATCTGAACTAGACCTACTACGTAATCACGGCGTCTGGGCTAAGTCTTTATAAGGATCAGAAAGGCCGATAACCGCGACTTTTAACGATCCAGGTAAATTCGCAGGCATTTACCAGCGGGCGCTTTGTACAGTCAGGAATTTCGTGTGATAAAGGAACCGCTAGCGCTGTATAATTAGGCTCTATGAGCGAGCATTCAACCCGAGCTGTCCTGCGCTATCTTATTCCCGGAGACGGGAAACCAATTTATCACGCGTCGGTTGGGGGGGCAGAGGCACAGCTAAATATTTCAAATGCAGAGGTCGAAGAAAGAGTAGTAAGCATAAATGATGCACGTGACCAATCCGTCCCTGCGAGCTTGGATAAAGAAGGTTTTAGTCTGCATTCACATGATAGCGAGATTTCAGATTTTTACGAACTTGCGGACCAACAACATAGCTATGAAGAAGAATTGAGAGATTTAGTTTTACCATTAGTAGGAGGAAACGATCTGCTCGTATTTGATCACACGCTGAGGTCAGATTCTGCTGCAATTCGTAGCCAACACAATACTCGCGAACCCGCTGCAATCGTCCACAATGATTACACTGAAGCTTCTGCCAAGAATAGAATACGCACCCTTTTGCCTTCAAAAGAAGCTAAGCACTTGCTACTAGGCCAGTTTGCAATTATCAATGTTTGGCGTTCCATTTCTGGCCCCGTTATTCAGTCTCCATTAACCTGCTGCGATGCTGAGACATTGGTCGAGACTGACTGCGTTGCTAGCGAACGGCGAGCGAAGGATCGTATCGGCGAGTTGGAACTGGTGAGTTTTAATTCTGAACATAGATGGTACTACTATCCCGAAATGACCGGAACAGAAGTTTTACTAATCAAGACCTTTGATTCAGCCAAAGACGGACGCGCCCGCCGCTCTGCTCATACCGCATTTGACAATCCCCTTGCGCCACCTGGCGCCCCGGCGCGGGAAAGCGTGGAGTCGCGGTTGCTGGTTTTTTATTGAGATACGCTCTTCGTATTATTCCTAAAAAGCTGCGTGTTCTTCGTACCGCTACGCTAAATACTTCTGAACTAGTGGCGAGCAGGACTTCTAAGGTCATACGATGAGCGACCCCAGTACCGCTATCAGCTGCGTAAATAATCGTCGGAGCCATCTAGCCAATCATCACGCCTCGGTGACCACATATCTATTTCTTCAACTTCCCCGATACAGGTCGCCTCGTGTGGCAAATTTGGCGGAATAACAACCACATCACCAGGCCCAAGGAGCATTTCTTTCGGCTCATCACCCCCAAATACGAACCGCATTTGACCTTTTATCACTTGAGTTATCTGCTCGTTGTGATGACTATGCATCGGTACCGTAAAACCATCTTTAAAATAGATGCGTGCCACTGTCATGTTCCCACCGGTTACAATACGGCGTTTCATCGCACAGTTTACTGACTCGAGTTCAACTTCGTCCCAGTTTATTGATTGAAGCTTTTCGGTAACCATTTGAAATTTATCCTTTCCTGAAACCAATCCAAAAAAGGCTTCTTTGAAAATGCTGAGGC
>Ga0209445_1000287_pt1 | contig 28571 bp, 29 predicted proteins | sample MarorgKNORR_S2LV_4_FD_188223 | JGI IMG/M metagenome (GOLD analysis project Ga0209445, IMG submission 188223) | Marine microbial communities from the Southern Atlantic Ocean, analyzing organic carbon cycling - NADW_A/KNORR_S2/LV (SPAdes) (version 2) | ecosystem: Environmental > Aquatic > Marine >... | reverse complement strand
CAATTAGATATTATGCTATCAATTTCTACAATTAAATGCTCCATAATAAGATATTACACTTAATATGAAATATGATCAATTAATCAATAAGCAATACCATATTCTTCAACGTAATAAGATAAATAAAGATAAAGATAAATTTATCTATAATGAAATTTGTAGTCGAATTAATTTATCAATTGACGTCATCAATTTGTCAATAAACAACTGCTTAGAAATAGGATTTCATAGCAAAAAAATAGAAGAGTATATTTGTACTAAGTATCCTCATGTAAACTTTCATTTTTCCGATATTTCACTAAACATTCTAAATAAAATTTTATCTAATCATTCCAAAATTTGTTTTGATCACGATGAATGGTTTTTTAAGGAAGAAATTTTTGATTTAATTATTAGTAATTATTACCTTCATCTTTCTAAGAACTTTGATCTTTTACTTAAAAATATTAATTATTCTCTTAATAACAATGGTTTTTTTATTGCCACTCTTCCAAGTATCATGACAAGGTAGGAACAAATTTACCAAAAAGTGTAAAAAATCTATGAACGATAATCGGCGTTTATTCTGACATATTCATACGTTAAATCTGAAGCATACACCGTTCTCTTGAAATCCCCGATACCCAGATCCAAATTAATTTTAATAATTTTGTTTTTCATATAAATGTCTAATTTTTTAATATTAATTTTATTGAACATCTGACCGTTGCAAGCAACAAGTAATTTTCCAAATTTTAATTTTATCTTATTTTGATTAACTTTGGAATCTGCCTTTCCAACAGCCATAATTATACGTCCCCAATTGGCATCTTGTCCCGCTATTGCCGTTTTGACCAATTGCGAATTAGCTATAGAAAAAGCAACGGAGGATGCCTGCTGATAATTTTTAGCTCTTGATACATTAATTTCCATTAATTTTGATATCCCTTCACCATCAGACACCACTTGGAGAGCCAGCTGAAACATTACATCTTTCAAAGTTTTAGAGATTTTTTTTATATCAGTTTCCTTGACTACTTTCTTATCTTTAGGATTAACTGTAGAAAATAACATTATTGTATCACTTGTTGAAGTATCTCCATCAACACTAATCGAATTAAAACTAGTCTCAAGATGTGAATGTAATAAATTTTTTAAAACATTTTTTGAAACATTTGCTTCAATAAAAATGTACGCTAACAATGTACCCATATTAGGAGCGATCATTCCTGACCCCTTGGCAAAACCAAAAATACGGATATTTTTTGAGCCAATTCTAATTTTTTTCATTATTGTTTTTGGAAAGGTATCTGTAGTCATAATTGCCTTTGCAGCCGACAGTAAGTCTTTGTTATTGGAATCTTTTACGAGGGGAAATTTATTGATGATTTTTATTGCATCTAATTGCTCACCAATTACACCTGTTGAAGAAACTAATATTTGTTCAATAGAACAATTAAATTTTTTTGCTGCCCTCTTTACATAGTTATCAATAACTTTAATGCCTCTCATTCCTGTATGGGCATTTGCATTACCTGAATTAACAATCAAAATTTTACAAAAACCTTTGTTGTTTTTTTTATCCCAGATAAGAGGTGCTGAAGGAGTAGATGTCTTTGAATACGCAGCCGCAACTGGAACTGAGCTATCAAAAACTACAATTAATAAATCCTCTCGTTTTTTTTTAAAACCTGCGTGAAATGTATAAAATTTAAAATGAGTCGAGGTTAAATTTTTAATTATTGGAAATTTGAAAATAGAGAAAGTTTTTTTGGTATGATATAATCTTTCATTACTTGAAAGGCTTAAATCCTTGGTAGATCTATTTTTGACCATGTGATAACAGCCCCATATCATAAAAATGTTAAATTTTGTAAACAAACTATTTGGATCTGCTAGCAAAAGACAGATTAAAACTTATTCTAAAACAATAGAGTCCATAAACAGTTTTGAAGAAAAATTAATTAATTTATCAAATCAAGAGTTACAGGACAAAACTGAATATTTTAAAAATCTTATTAAAGAAGGATCGGCTCTTGATGATCTTTTAACTGAAGTATTTGCGGTCGTTAGAGAAGCTTCCAAGAGAACACTTAGTTTAAGACATTTTGATGTGCAATTAATTGGTGGAATAGTTTTGCATAAAGGAATGATTGCCGAGATGAAAACAGGTGAGGGCAAAACACTTGCGGCTACACTTGCTGCCTATCTAAATTCATTATCTGGAGATCCAGTGCATATTGTTACGGTTAATGATTATCTTGCAGACAGGGACTCCAATTGGATGGGTGAAATATATAAATTTTTAGGTTTAACAGTAGGTTGTGTAACATCAAAAACAGAAGAGGTAGATAAAGTAAAACAATATAATTGCGATATTATTTACGCAACAAATAATGAAATTGGATTTGATTATTTGCGTGATAATCTAAAAAATAGCTATGAATCTCTATGCTTTAAAAAAGAAGGATTTGCAATTGTTGATGAGGTTGATAGTATTTTAATAGATGAAGCCCGCACTCCTTTAGTAATCTCTGGCCAATCTGACAATTCCGTTGATATATATCCCAAAATCAACTCCATCGTTAAATTTCTTAAAGATGAAGATTTTGAAATTAATGAAGAAAGTAAATCAGTTCTTCTATCTAGTAACGGAATGGAGGTTACTGAAAGATTATTGCTGAAAAATAATTTGATAAAAGGCGGCACATTGCAAGATCTTGATAATATGGGACTGAACCATAATATTATTCAGGGGTTAAGAGCTCACCATTTATTTATAAGGGATAAAGATTATATTATTAAAGATAAATCTGTTGTTATTATCGATGATTTATCAGGAAGGCCAATGGAAGGCCGCAGATATGGTGATGGTTTACATCAGGCCATTGAGGCAAAAGAAGGTTTGGTGATTCAAAGAGAAAATCAAACGATAGCCTCAGTAACTTATCAAAATTTTTTTCGCACATATAAAAAATTAAGTGGAATGACGGGTACGGCAACCACGGAAGCTGCAGAATTTGAAGGTATTTATAATTTGCAAGTTGTTGAAATCCCTCCCAATCTTCCTGTTAATCGCAATGATCGAGAAGATCAAATTTATATGACAAAAAAAGAAAAATATGATGCTGTCCTGCAATTAGTTCTTGAACGTCACCAAATTAAACAACCCATATTAATCGGCACTACCTCTGTAGATAATTCTGAAATTTTATCCAAACTGCTATTAAAAAATAATATCAAACACAATGTGCTTAATGCAAAAGTCCATGATCAGGAAGCGGAAACAATCCTACAAGCAGGAATGCCTGGTAATGTCACTATCTCTACCAACATGGCTGGAAGGGGAACAGATATTAAGTTAGGCGGCGATGATGATCTGAGTGCAAAAAATAAAGAAATATCAATTAAAGCTGGAGGTCTATTGGTTATAGGCACTGAAAGACATGAAAGCCGTCGCATTGATAACCAATTGCGAGGACGATCAGGAAGGCAGGGAGATATTGGTGAAAGTGTATTTTTTCTATCATTAGAAGATGATTTGATGAGGATTTTTGGATCTAAAACTCTTGAAAATGTCTTGTCAAAGCTAGGCGTTAAAGAGGGAGAAGTCATTACTCATTCTCTTATAACCAAATCTTTAGAGAGGGCGCAACAAAAAGTTGAATCTCATAATTATGATATCAGAAAACAAATTTTGAAATTTGATGATATTCTTAATGATCAAAGAAAAATTATTTACAAAAACAGAAAAGAAATTTTAGCCACCAATGATCAATCGGATATTGTTCAAGATATAATTACTGATTTTGTTAGTGATATCATTCTGGAATGCATACCCCCAAAAAAATATAGCCATGAGTGGAATGCTCCTCTTCTACAAAAGAAAGTCAAAGATACTTTTTTTATTAATTTACCAATTGAAAACTGGTTTAATGAAGATGGAGTAGATGAAGAAGAAATTAAAAAAAGAATTTTAGATCAAGTAAATCAAAAATATGAAGAAAAAAGAAATAAATATTCTAAAGAATTGCTCTCTTTTGCAGAAAAAAGAGTAATGTTGTTTCAAATAGATAAGAATTGGAGGGAACACTTAGCGGCAATGGATACTTTAAGAAGTAGTGTTAATTTGAGGGCTATGGGAGGTAAGGATCCTTTTTATGAGTATAAAAAAGAATCTTTTGATTATTTTAATCAAATGCTATCTGAGCAGGATGAAAAAGTTCTTAAAACACTTTTCAACTTGGAATTAATAGCATCCAATGAAGATAGAACTGTTGTAAAAAAAATTGATCCTAAAAATATTGTTACAAAAAAAATAGGTCGCAATGAGCCATGCCCTTGTGGCTCAGGTAAGAAATACAAAACTTGTCATGGTAATTAATTATTTGAAGTAATATTCAAAAATTTTTCATTACGTTTTAAAACCAAATTATCAAGAGAAATACTTTTTAATGCGTCTAATTTTTTTAAAATAATTTTCTTAACGATTTCAAATTGTTGATTAGCAAATCTATGTGCCCCTCCAGCTACTTCTGGAATTATCTCATCAACAATACCTAAACGTAAACAGTCATCAGCTGTTAATTTTAATGCTTCTGCTGCTTGTCGAACAAAATCAGGGCTGCGCCATAATATAGAAGAACATCCTTCAGGTGAAATTACTGAATATATTGAATTTTCCAACATAAGAATTTTATCTGCAGTTGCTATTGCAATAGCTCCCCCTGACCCTCCTTCACCAATAATTACAGTTATTATAGGTGTTTTCACTTTTAAACATGTAGCAATTGAAGAAGCAATAGACTCTGACTGTCCTCGTTCTTCAGCTTCTTTGCCTGGAAAAGCTCCAGCCGTATCAACAAAAGTAACTATGGGAAGATTAAGCTTCTCTGCCAAATACATAATGCGTTGAGCCTTTCGATAGCCTTCAGGTTTTGCCATTCCAAAATTATGTCTGATACGAGTTTCCATTGAACTTCCTTTTTCATTACCTATTATTAAAACAGATTGATCTAATATTTTTCCCATTCCACAAACAATAGCAGGATCTTCACCAAATTTTTTGTCTCCAGACAAAGGGATAAAATTAGAGAAAATATTGTTAATATAATCTGTGGTATGTGGTCTATCAGGATGTCTGGCAATTTGAACTTTTTGCCATGAATTTAAATTGGAATAAATTTTTGTAATAATATTTTTTTTTTCTATATTTAATTTATCAATTGTCTTACTATTCTCGGCATCATCACTATCTTGTAACTCTTTGATCTTGTTGTCTATCTGTTCAACAGCTTTTTCGAAATCAAAATATTTAATCATTAAATAATTTTATTTTGTTCTAAAATTTCCATGATAATATCATTTAAAAGAAAACCATCTTTATACTCTTCAAGTGCAATTATAATCAAACGTAAATGTTCAGGATGAAGTTCAGCCCAATTTTTACCGTCAAGAGATACAAGAATTGATAATAATAATTCCGCATGATTATTATTTTTAATACAATCTCTTATATTATTCATTATATATGCAGAAGGTATGAACCTTAGTTCATCAACTTTTCTATTCAAATTAAAAGGATTTTGATCTCTATTATTCAAAAGAGAAAATACCACAAATAGTATTTCATTTTTAAGAGCATTGGTTTGATCATTATTATTGATAGAAATCTTTTCCATATTTTGTAAATTTTTTAATAAAATATCAATAAATTGTGATGATTCATCAACTTTAAATAAATTTAATAATAATACTGCTGATTGTAGTTTGTGTAAATTTGTTAAATCTTCAGAATAATTTTCCGAAAATAATAACCATTTTTCAGCTTTATCGATATTGTCACTACGCACATACGCTTTAACAACTTCAGCTCCGTATTCAGATAATTCATTAGAAGGTTCAATTGTATCAAGACCTTTTTGTGATAATGAATATGCTATTAATTCTAAATTATTTTTTTCTGCAAATTTCCAGAAACTCAAAATTGCTTCTAATCTATTAACTGGCAACAGTTGAATATTACTCAATTGATAATAATAAGCCATTCCCATCTCAATATTACCATTAGTTATTGATACAACACTTGATGGATCGTTTAATTCTTCAGAGCTAAAATCAACGATTTGGTATAAAGCTGCCAAACTATCAGTTTTAAGAATGCCATTGTTGTATGCAGCATGAGCAGCTTTTAAGCGCAATTCAATATCAGTTGAGCTACTTAAAATAATTGGCATTGATAAATTAATTGGATCTAATTGAAGAAGCTTTTGACTTAAAGCTATATTCCCTACTCTATGCATTGCACTATATAAAAAAATTTCCTTTTCATTAATTTCAAAACTATTGGGATCTGAATCCTCTAAATTAGGTTGATTAAGTTTATCATAAAGATATTGAAAGTACTCATCATTTATATTTCCAGTTTCTTGTAATAGTGCGTTTAACAAGTTAGCTTCATTAAAGTTTTCTTTAAGAATAAGACAAAAAATATCAATTTTAAGAAAATAATTATTATTACTTATTAAATCTGTGTTTTTAAAATTATTTCGAAAATCACATGCCTCACTAAGATTATAAGTTGATAATAAATAATTAAGCTCAAATTCCTTATAAAAAAGATTGTATTTAGTACTTTCTGGGTCTGAGAATGTATTAAAGATTTTATAAGCTTTATCTCTATCACCAAATTTTAGAAGACTACGAATAACTAGATTTTCAAAATCAACTTTATCCAAATTTTTTGGAGGAAGATTATCAATATTTAACAGTGATAATAATTCATATCTTAAAGTAGGAGAATTAATATCAGTTATATTATCCAATAAAAAATTTAAATCTTCTTCATTTGTTTTATTCCAAAGATCAGGAAGTAAAATAACTTCATTTACAGTTGACAAGTTTTCATCAGAAATAGTTATTTTATCTTCATTATCATTTTCTTCTACATTAATATCAAGATCACTTTCTTCTACATTAGCATCATTATAGTTTTCTTCTACATTGCCATCACTTTCCTGATCGATATTATTGTCCAAAATATTTACTTCATTTAATTCAGAATCTTCTTGTGATTCTTCTAAATTATTTAAAAGAGCTTGATCAATTGATTGATTGTGAAGTTTAATGATTGTAATTTCACTTGTAAAAACACTATTGCTAAATAAAAAGCAAATAATTATAAATAGCCAAATTTTCATTTTATAATCAATTTATACTCTTCAAATATTAATTTGGAAGGCGAAGGTACCTTAACAAAATATAGTCCAATTAAAAGAAAAATTACAATTACTATAGTAAATAATATTAAATAGATTTTTTTCATATAAGGTTATGCAATAAATGATAAAATAGCTTAATATAGTTTATTCAATAATTTTTAAGTTTTTTTTAATCAGTTAGAATATTGTCACAAATATGAAACTTGACAAATTAGCGAAAAATATCATGGATAAGCAAAAAAAAAATATAGCTTTAATGGGCCATATGGGCTCAGGTAAATCTGTATTAGGAAAATTAATATCAAAACAACTCAATTTTAATCATGTTGACAGCGATAAATTAATAGAAAAAAAATCAAATAGAACAATTAATGAAATTTTTCAAACTAAGGGTGAGTCTTATTTTAGATTAATTGAAGAAAATGTGATTTTAGAAACAATTTATCAAAAAAAATTAGTTTTATCATTGGGAGGCGGATCTATATTAAGCCCAAAAATAAGAAAGGCTTTAAAAGGTAATTTTTTAACTGTATTCTTAGATGTAGATTTTGCTATTCTTTCAAAAAGACTAATAAAATCCAAGCGCAGACCTTTAATAAATGATACAAATATAGAAGAAAAAATTAAAGAATTAGATGCTATTAGGCGGAAATTTTATTTATTAGCAGATATAACTTTAAAGAATCATCTTACCATAACCGATGCATTTGCTGAATTTAGAAAAAAGTATATAGAATTTTATGAAAAATATAATTCAAATTAAAACTCAAAACAAAAACTACTCTATCGTAGTTGAAGAGAATTCAATTATCCCATTCATTAAAATTGAAAAAAAGTCTAAAAAAAAGATTTTCATAATAATTGATAAAAAAGTTAAATATATTTTGAAGAAATTAGAAATAAATAAAAACATTAATATAATAAAAATTAATGGCTCTGAAAAAATTAAATCAATCAATTATTATTGGAAAATAACTTCACTCCTTTTAAAATTAAAAATTGATCGGTCCTCAACCTTAATAGCTATTGGTGGTGGAACAGTTGGTGACTTATCCAGTTTTGTTGCTAGTACTATTTTGCGAGGAATAAGATTTGTATTAGTCCCCACTACATTATTGTCTCAAGTAGACAGTTCTATTGGGGGTAAAAATGGCATCAACACCCCAAATGGAAAAAACCTAATAGGCACCTTCTTTCAACCTGATAAAGTAATTATTGATCCAAAAGTATTATATTCTTTATCTAAAAGAGAATTAAAATCCGGTTATGCAGAAATCTTAAAGCACTCTCTAATAAATGATAAAGCTTTTTATAAATGGCTAATTAAATGCCACCGCAACATACTTGATCTTGATAAAAAATATATCACGAAAGCTATTGTCAAAAGTATTAGAATCAAGGCTAAATTTGTTCATCTTGATGAAAAAGAAACCCTAATAAATCCTTCTTCAAGAGCAATGTTAAATTTTGGGCATACTTTTGGGCATGCCTTAGAAACAATGAATAATTACAATACAACGCTCACACATGGTGAAGCAATTTCTATTGGAATGGCTTTTGCGGCAAAGATTTCTTACAAGATAAAAAACATAACAGAATTTGAATACAATAAGATAGTTGGTCATCTAAAAATAATTGGCTTACCTCATCATGATAAAAGAATTAATTCAAATAAAATTTATAAGCTAATGCAATCTGATAAGAAAAATACAGAAGAAAAAATTAATCTAGTTCTACTTAAAAAAATTGGTCAAGCATATTTTGAACGCGGATTAGATAAAGAAAGAATTAAAAAATTATTAAATTAAAACTCAAATGACATTTCTAAATTTATTATTACTTATAGTAATTATTTTATTAATCTTAGTTTCAGGATTTTTATCGGGTTCTGAAACAGCAATAACCGCTACCTCCAAAGCAAGAATAATTTCAAAAATTAAAAAGGGTAATCAGAAAGCCAAATATGTCAAAATGATTATCGATGACAAAGATAGCATTATCTCATCTCTCCTTCTCTCAAATAATCTTGTTAATATTTTAGCCTCATCATTGGCAACTGCTTTTTTTTACGACCTATTTGGGCTAACTGGAATATTTTATGCAACTCTTTTGATGACATTTCTTTTAGTTATTTTTGCAGAAGTATTGCCTAAGACATATTCCTTAAACAAACCCACAAGAACCACGCTAATAATTGCCCCTACAATTTATTATCTAAACAAAATGTTACTACCTTTCGTTTTTTTAATTAACAAAATTGTAAACTTGATTATTAGAAATAAAGATCAAAAGGATTTAACAGTCTCTGATGAACAATCAGAGGAGGAATTACAAGGGGTTATTGATTTGTATCAAACCTCTAACCCAGATTCTGAACATGAGAAAGAGATGCTTCAAAGTATTTTAAAATTAAATGATACAATAGTAGAAGAAGTTTTTACACATAGAAAAAATATTTACTCTATTGATATTAATTTAGGGTTAGATGAAATAATAAAAAAAATTAATCTTTCAAAATTTACGCGCATACCATTTTGGAAAAATAATCCTGAAAATATTCTAGGACTTCTTAATATTAGATCTCTAGATATTAATATAAATAACTATCAAAATGACAGAAAAATTATTTTAGATAAGCTTAGCAAGCCTTGGTTTATTCCTGAATCCACAAATTTATTGGATCAATTAGTTGAATTCAAAAAACAAAGAGAACATTTATCTTTCGTTGTTGATGAATATGGGGAATTATTGGGCCTAATTTCTCTGGAAGATATCATAGAAGAAATTGTTGGTGAAATTGTTGACGAAATAGACACGCCCCAGCAACAATTTAAACTAAATAGTCAGAATAAAATAATTGCTGAAGGCAATCAAAATGTAAAGGATCTATATAAGAAATTTAATCTTGAGTTGCCGGACATTGAGTCTTCAACTATCGGAGGATATATCATGGATTTGGCCAAGAAAATACCTTTATATGGTGAAATAATAAATGATAAATATTTCAATTATAAAGTTATCTCGCACTCACGAAAACAAATATTACGAGTAGAAATTTCTCAAATTAATTAGCAATTTTTATTTCTAAGGCATGCAACCCATTCTGGAAATCATCTTTTAGTAACTTATATATTTTTCTATGAATTGATATTCTATTATCTTTAGAACTAAAAGGCTTTTTTATAACTATACAAAAATGAGTTCCTTGGGTACCATTAAAATTATTGTGCCCACTATGTTGAGCAGAATTATCAATAACTGTAAATTTCCAATTAATAAAATTTTTTAAAAGTAAAGATTCAATTCTTTTTTTTCGATTCATATTTTATGGTATATACAAAATAAATGACTAGATTTAAATATGATATAGCAAAAAATAACCTTTCATGGGAAAACCACCAAATACGTTCATGTAATAAAGAAGCTTGTGAAGACAAAGGGGATTATAGAGCGCCAAAATCAAGGTCTAATTTGAACAATTATTATTTTTTTTGTTTAAAGCATGTCACTGAATACAATAAATCATGGGATTTTTATAAAGGCCTCAGTGTGGATCAAATAGAATTATCTATTCGCAAAGACACAGTCTGGGATAGGCCATCATGGCCATTAAAGGGGAATCCAGCCAAAGTAATGGATCAATTAAAGGAATTCTTAATGTATGATTACAGTCTTTTTGAAAAAGAAAAAGAAATCCATGATTTCTTAAGAAATAAATTAGTAGATGAAAATATAACAAATGAGGAGCACAAAAGCCTAAACATATTAGAGCTAAAAATGCCTATTTCAGTTGATGAAATTAAAAAAAGATATAAAAAACTAGTGAAAATTTTTCACCCTGATGTAAATGATGATAATAAAAACGCAGAAAGAAAATTCAAAGAAATTACAGAAGCATATAAAATCTTATTAAAAAAATTTTTAAGAAATGAATGATACGAAAAAAAATATTGATTTAAGTATAGTTCCTGATCAGGAAATAAATACAAAAGAAATATTTGGAATAGAATGTCCTTTTAAGGTGTGTGGATTCAAGTCAAAAAATGATCATGTTCCTATAATTGATAAAGATTATAAATTTGATCCAGAAACAACACGAGCTATATTGGCAGGCTTTGCAGATAACAGAAGAGTTATCATACAAGGATATCATGGTACCGGAAAATCAACTCACATAGAACAAGTCGCAGCAAGATTAAATTGGTCATGTGTACGTATTAATCTTGATAGTCATATTAGCCGAATTGATCTTATTGGAAAAGATTCAATCGTTATTAGGGATGGAAAACAAATAACTGAATTTCAAGAAGGTATGCTACCTTGGGCTTACCAAAATCCGGTGGCATTGGTTTTTGATGAATATGATGCAGGACGTCCTGATGTGATGTTTGTTATCCAACGAATTTTAGAGTCAGACAGTAAATTAACTTTACTTGATCAATCCAGAATAATTAATCCAAACAGATTTTTTCGGTTGTTTGCTACAGCTAATACTGTTGGACTAGGTGATACTTCAGGTCTTTATCACGGCACGCAACAAATAAATCAAGGTCAAATGGATAGATGGAATATTGTTACAACCTTAAATTATTTAAACAACATAGAAGAAGAGGGGATTGTTTTAAGTAAGAATAAAAAACTTAATAATAAAGAAGGTAAAGAAATTATTCACTGTATGGTTAGTACGGCTGATTTGACTCGTTCTGGTTTTATTAATGGTGATATTTCTACTGTAATGAGTCCAAGAACTGTAATAACATGGGCTGAGAATTATTTGTTATTCAATGATATTGAATATTCATTTAAATTAGCATTCTTAAACAGATGTGATGAATTGGAAAGATCAGTAATTGAAGAGTATTATCAACGTTCATTTGGAATTGATTTATCGGATGCCAAGGTAGTTAATGTTGGAGAATGACGAAATAGTCGACCAATTTAAGAAATCACTCTCTGCAACAATTAAATCCATAGGTAAGTCTAACACTATAGAAGTTAACTTTGTTCAAGATGGCCCTTCTATAGATGGAGATATTATTAATTTAAATGAGCCAAATCTTCAATCTCTTAAGAAAAATTTAAATTATATGCGGGCTGAAGCAGACTCAATGGCATTAGAAATTCGACTTCATACAAAAGAAATTCATCAAGAGTATCTAGGCAACAATGATGTTGTAAATGAAATATTTAATGCTGTTGAGCAATCACGCATTGAGGCTCAAGGATCGCATATCTTCAAAGGAATTAAATTAAATATATTAAATAAACATAAATTCGATATTCAAAATACCGAAGATAAAAATAATAAGGATAAAGAAGACTACAAGGAAATTATTGAAGCTTTTCGATATGTGAGCTACAGTGAGTTAACTGGTGAAATACTAGGTGGTAAATTTAGTGCATATAAAAAACTAATCCAAAAAAAATTAGGTCATGAATATAATGATTTTTTCAAAAAACTTAGAAACAATATAACCAATCAAAAAAATTTTGCTGATCTACTGCAAACTTTTTTAGATAATTTGGGTTATTATGATCATAACAACAAACAAGATGGTATTGATAATGAAGATAGCAGTGAGGATAAGGACCTACATGATGAGGACAATAAATCGAAAAATCAAGATAGTAAAACGGATACAAAACATGATGATGAAGCCTCTTCTTCAGACCTCCAACAAGCAAGTTCAATGGATGAAGATCAAAAAATGGGAGATGAAGCAAATGAAAATGATCTTGAATACTTTCCAAAAATTGAATCTCTAGATAAACTTGAAAACTATAAATTTTATACTGATAAATTTGATGAAGTAGTAAAGGCAGAAGAACTCTGTGACTTAAAAGAATTAGATCGATTACGATTATCTCTGGATCAACAAGTATTTACTTTTAAGCCCCTTATTGCCAAAATCGCCAATCGATTACAAAGAAAACTGCTAGCTCAACAAAACAGACAATGGGAATTCAATCTTGAAGAAGGCTATCTTGATACTTCACGCTTAGCAAGGATCATTGCCAACCCAACTCACAAACTATCGTTTAAAAAAGAAAAAAACATTGAGTTTAAAGATACTGTCGTTACTTTATTAATTGATAATTCAGGATCTATGCGCGGAAGGCCTATAACTGTTGCAGCTTTATGTTCAGATATCTTAGCAAGAACTCTGGAACGATGCCTCATTAAAACTGAAATTTTAGGCTTTACTACAAAAGCTTGGAAGGGGGGTCAATCAAGAGAAAAATGGATAAACGATAAAAAGCCTAGTAAACCAGGAAGACTTAATGATTTACGCCATATCATATATAAAGCAGGTGATGCTCCATGGAGACGCTCTAAAAAAAACCTCGGACTTTTATTGCGTGAAGGCATACTGAAAGAAAATGTGGATGGGGAAGCGCTGTTATGGGCTTATAATAGATTAAGGATACGGCAAGAAAAAAGAAAAGTATTGATTGTTATTAGTGATGGAGCTCCCGTTGATGACTCAACGTTATCGGTTAACCCTGGAAATTATTTGGAAAAAAATTTACGGGATACAATTAGCGATATTGAGAATAATAGCAATATTGAATTAGTGGCCATAGGAATTGGTCATGATGTATCTAGATATTATTCTAACGCGGTTACAATAATGGATGTTGACCAACTAGGAGAAGTATTATTGAATGAACTTTCCAATATTTTTGTTACTAAAAAAAAATATAATTAATCTTGATACCAATCTTTTTCTGCTTCTAACAATTTATCTTCATTAATTGCTTTTCTAATATAAAGCATCAAATCATTCATAAAATAAATGTTATGATTAGTTATTAACTGCAATCCTAGTAATTCATCCGACTTAAGCAAATGATGTAAATAAGATAAGGAATATTTGGCACATGTTTTACATTGGCATTTACTATCAATAGGATTTAAATCTTCTCTATATTTTGAATTTTTAATATTAATTTTACCCAATCGTGTTTTTTTTAATGCGGCACCGTGCCGGGCTAAACGTGTAGGACTAACACAATCAAAGGTATCGACCCCCCAACGAACCAAACTCCATATATCTGAGGGATCGCCTATTCCAAGTAAATGAACTGGGTGTTTATCTTTAAGTTTTGAAGCTGTATACTCAACAACTTGATGCATTTCTTCTTTTGAACAGCCGAGACTGCCACCTATAGCTAGACCAAAAAAAAAATTTGAATGAAGATTAAAATCAATACTTTCATCCCGCAAATCATTAAAAATACCTCCTTGGATAATACCATAAATAGATTGTGATCCGGCAGATCCTTCTGTTGATTTAAATTTTCTAGCTAATTCAAAACTGTTTAATGATCTTGTAGACCATCTATGACTGCGTCTCATAGACTCTGCTGTATAGGATTTTTCAACGTGAAAAGGGGTACATTCATCAAAGACGAGTATTAGGTCGGCACCGATATCTCTTTGAATTGCAATGGATTTTTCTGGGGTTAATAAATGTTTTGATCCATCAATGTACGATTTAAAAAGAGCCCCTTCTTCAGAAATATTTAATAATGATTTGTTTCTAATCATCATTTGATTACGTCCTTTTATTTCATCCGCAACTGATCCATAGCCTAAAGAAAAAATTTGAAAACCTCCGCTATCAGTTAACATTGGACCATGCCAATTCATAAATTTATGCAACCCTCCATGATTTGAAATAATCTCACTTCCTGGCTGCAACATTAAATGGTATGTATTTGATAAAATAATCTGTGTATTGTTTTTTATTGCTTCTTCAGCACTACACGATTTAAGGGCTGCTTTCGTTCCACAAAAAATAAAAGCAGGAGTGTTAATTTCACCATGCGGTGTATTTAGAACTCCTGTTCTTGCTCTCGATACTGATGAGGTTTTATTAACTTTCCAACTGAAATTAGTCATTCACATTTTTTGGTACAAAGTATTTTGCCAAATATATAAATGGAGTATCGAAAATTGCTATTGTTATTCTTAGAAAATAAGTTCCTAGAATATACGTAAATATGACTGTATTAACGTCAAGAGGATTAGGGTTAAAAATTATCCAAGCAAATACACTAAAAATAGTATTATCTAACAAAGAAGAGGTCATCGTGGAAATATTATTGCGTATCCATAAAAACTTTTTTTGAGTAAAGTGAGATATCTTTTCATACAACCAAACATCAAAATATTGACTAAATATATATGCAATCATACTAGCTGCAAAAAAAATAGGGAGGGGTATAAATACTCCCATTAAATTATTTTGAACAGATAATGCCCAAGAATATTTTTCTCCAGCTGTATTAATGTCTAGAGGGGTAAAACCTAAAGTAAACAACATAATGAGTGTCATTAATAGAAAGCCAGCAAAACCGATGAGTATATTTTTTCTTGCATACCTTGTTCCATAATACTCAGCTAAAATATCAGTTGCCAAAAAAGTAGTGGCAAATAAAATAGTTCCTAGAGCAATAGGATTGGGGAAAAAAGGGAACTCTACAATTTTAAGTACTTGTATATTACCCCCTATAACAGCTAAAACGGTATAAACATACATTCCCGCTTCACCAAAAAATTTTAAAAAAAATAAAATAACTATTAGACAGAAAAAAAGAAATACAAACCAAGTAATGATAACAGGAGTTTTATTTAAAGAATCTACAAAACCTCCAAAATTAAAAAGAATAAGATGAAAAAGTCCCTCAATGAAGTTCAAATTAATCCTTTTAGTTAGTTTTGGAAAGAATAAGTTTTTTAATTTTTAGTGCTGATGGTGGAAGCTTTGCATTGGAAGTATTAAGAAGAAACTCATCTAATCCTCCTTTTTTTTCAACTGTTCTAATAGTACTAGTCGCAACTTTTAGTTGAATTTGTTTACCTAGTTTTTCACTAAGAAATGAAATTTTTTGCAGGTTAGGCAAAAAACGACGTTTTGTTCTGTTTTTGGCATGACTAACATTATTCCCACTTTGGTATTTTTTACCAGTAAGTTCACATTTCATAGACATAATATGATCGGATTACTATTTGTTAAAATTTTTTTGTCAAGAAAGTTATGTTAATTATTGAAATTGGAACAAACAAAAGTAGGTTCATTTTCGAATTTCTGTAATTTATTTCTATCCGACTGCCATTGAGGGCTGCTTTGATCAAAACAATCATGATGGATTCCTGATGTAATCAATAAACTATCAATACCAAAATTATTTGCTCCAACTATATCATGATGAAGGGAGTCTCCTACGGCGAGTATCTTTGATTTATCTATATTTGATATTTTTTTTGTTGATTCTTCATAAATTTCAGAGCTAGGTTTCCCTAAAATAAAAACTTCTCCACCCATATTTTTATATAATTCTGCAATCGTACCCATACAAATAATAGGTTTACCAAAACTGTTTTCTATCGAAACAAAATCTGGATTTGCGCACACAAAAGGTAACTTATTTTTAATTGCTTTTGTTAAAAGAGGTATATAATCTATTGTTGTTGTATTAAATTGAGGCGTACAACCTAAAATAAAATCCGCTTCTTCAATATTTGCAACAAAGTTAAATTTTTCTAAACCTTCTAAATATTTTTTTCCATCTTCTTTGCTTTTATCATAAATGTGAAAACAGTTTTTTTGTAATTTTTTTGTAAAATCATGATTCAAATTAATCAAACTTTGCCAAATCATCTCCCCGCTTGTCATAATCTCCAAAAAATAAATTTTTCTGTATCCGAAATCAGATAATCTTACAGCTGTTGAATGTTTTCTTTTGGATGAATTAGAGATTATAATTAATTTTTTATTAACTTTATAAAGTGTTTCAACACATTTAATTGCTGCTGTATATCCCTCTTCACCATTATGCATAACTCCCCATTGATCTAAAATAAAAACATCATATCTATCAATAATGTCTTTTAGGCCAACGATACTCTCTGTTTTATTCACACTTCTTTACCAATTGCTTCTTTAACATTTTTGTAACCATCAGTTTTTAGTGAATTGGTAAGATCTAGTTTAATTTTAGAAATAATTTGGGGGCCTTTATAAATAATAGCGGTATACAACTGAACTAATGATGCTCCCGCTTTTATTTTTTCATAACACTCAAAACCATTGCTAATTCCACCTACTCCTATCAAAGGAATTTGACCATTGGTAAGAGAATATATTTTTTTTAATATTAAGGTAGATTTTAAAAAGAGCGGGGTTCCACTTAATCCCCCTACCTCATTCTTAAAAGACGATTTTAAAGATTTTGGTCTATCTGTGGTTGTATTGCTTATTACTAAACCATCTACATTATTTGCTAAACTCATTAGGGCTATATCCCTTATTTGTTCTTCATTCATATCAGGGGCAATTTTAAAAAAAATAGGCGTTGACTCTAATGTAGGTGTACTGTTTTTTTTATCTTTTAATGTCTGTACTAAACTCTCTATTTGACCTCTATTTTGAAGATCGCGCAATCCCGGAGTATTTGGAGATGATATATTAATGGTAACATAATGCGCTAAGGGACCCAGTTTCTCTAAACAATAATTGTAATCATCAAGATAATTTGTTGTATCTTTATTTATTGCAATATTTATACCTACAATGCCTTTAGAAAGAGCATTAAGATTCATTATACGGAGTTTTTGTTTTGCATATTCAGAACCCTTATTGTTAAATCCTAAATGATTTATAACAGCAGAATCTTCCACCAACCTAAATACCCTTGGCTTTTCATTACCATATTGTGGTTTAGGAGTAACTGTTCCCGCTTCTATAAAACCAAAACCTAAGTTTAATAAAGAATTAACAACTTCAACGTTCTTATCAAAACCTGCTGCAAGTCCTAGTGGATTACTAAAATCTAAACCAAATAAATGTTGGTATAGTATTGGATCATCAAATATTTTTTTATTTCTAAAGCTGAATTGCAATGATTTTAAAGTTAGCATGTGGGCTAATTCAGGGGGTAAGTTTCTAAGGAGTTTTAAGATTATATTTTGCACTTTATATAATTGAACGCACCTTATTCATTTTTGCTTAAGTAAGTCTTCAATCAAACTAATAGTTTTTTCTATGCCAAATAACTTGATAAATGACCCTAGACGAGGTCCTTGCTCTTGCCCAAACAATACTTGATAAATAAGTTTAAAATAATCCCTTAAATTTGTAAAATTATATTTTTTGCCTATTTCATAAATTTGTGTTTGAATATCTTCAGATGATGAGTCGGCATCGATTTTTTTTAAAAAACTCACAATATCAAGAAAAATATCATGATTAGAATTATCAATTGGTATATATTTTTTTTTAGGCATCACAAAATCTGTATAAAAATTAATTGCATAGTCTATTAATCGATCAAATTCTTGATTATTTTTAGCATTCAGTGATGCATCATATTCTCTTACAAAACCCCAAATCACTTCTTTTTCATTTGAATTACAAACACTAACTAGATTTATTAGGGAATTAAAAGTAATCTCACTGTTAGCATTAGGAGGATTGCCATCATGAATATGCCATACAGGATTATTAAATTTTTCTTTCTCTTCATCATGATGAAACTTTTTTAAATATGAAAAATACTCATCAACGCTCTTTGGTATAACATCAAAAAACAATTTTTTAGCCGATTTTGGTTTTTGAAACATATACAAAGATAGACTTTCGGGAGAAGCATAGCGCAACCATTCATTGACGCTAATGCCATTTCCAACAGATTTTGAAATTTTTTCGCCTTTTTCATCTAAAAACATTTCATAAATTAAATTGACAGGCGGTTGTGTATTCATCAATCGACAAATTTTTGACGCCAATTCAAAACTTTCTGTCAAATCTTTGCCACACATTTCATAATCAACTCCTAATGCCATCCATCGCATAGCCCAATCAACTTTCCACTGTAGCTTGCAATTTCCGCCCGTAACAATTATCTCAGTTTTTTTATTATTAGCTGGATCTACAAAAATAATAGAATTTGTTTTAGGTCGGTATTCTTCAATTTTAACTTGCAAAACCTCACCACTAATAGGACTTATTGGTAGAAATGGACTATAAGTGACCTTTCTTTCAGACCGTAAAGTCGGAAGAATTATTGATAAAATCGAATCATGATTTTGAAGAATTTGGATAAGTGTATTATCAAAATCACCTTTTTGATATTTTTCTGTCGAACTTACAAAATCATACTCAAAATTAAATTCGTCTAAAAAAAAACGAAGTAGAGCATTATTATGATGTCCAAAACTTTCAAATTTCTCAAAAGGATCTGGAATAGATGTCAAAGGTTTGCCAATATGTTTTTTTAACATATCTTTATTTGGAACATTATCTGGTATTTTACGCAAACCATCCATATCGTCAGAAAAAGTAATTAATTTTGTCTCGCAATCAATTAATGATTCTAACGCTTTTCTAACCATTGTCGTTCTAACAACTTCACCAAATGTGCCAATATGAGGTAAGCCTGATGGTCCATAACCTGTCTCAAATAATATATATTTTTTTTGTGGAATATTGAAGTTTATAAAATCACCATGATTTTTAATTATGCGTAATGCTTCTTGAAAAGGCCAGGCTTTCAATAATTGATGTTTTTTTTGATCTATTTTCATTTTCTTATTGTTTAGCCTGAATTCTAATTTTTTTACCCAATAGCAACTTTAAAGAATTTGTGAAATTAAAAGTTTCATTTTTAAGTTTTTCAAAAATAAGCTGCTCTTCTTTTTTAATTAAAGGACTAATATCCTCAAACAAATTTTTACCTTTAATTAACATTTTAACAATTTTCTTTCTATTATCGCTTTCAATTTGACGAGAAATATAGTTTTTATTTTCGAGTAACTTAAATGTCACACTAGCAACAGACACATCAATACCAATAAAACTTGATATAACATTTTGATGAGTTTTGGTTTTTATTGAATGTAAGTGATACATAGATTCCAAAATTAGAAACTCGTTAAGAGATAATTTGTATGATTTGAGAATTTTTCTTAATCGAGATTGCCAATAATTAGAAGTTTGCCATATCAATAATCCAATTTTGCTCTCTGATAGAGAAGTGTCTGCCATTAATTTGTATACAAATTATTTGTATACAAATTATATGAATAGTCAAGTCTATTTTATATAAAAATTAGGCTCTTTTCATATAATTATTAAAGATTATATAGCAATTATGTTATTTTATGTCACAACAACTAAAAACCAAAATAATGTTGCTATATGGCTCTTTTTTTTAACTTTCTTGACTTTTTTGATGATTATTATTGGAGGATTAACTCGTCTAACTGAATCAGGTTTATCAATGGTTGATTGGAGGCCTATTTTGGGTATTATTCCTCCCTTAAGTAATGAAAACTGGCTAAAAGTTTTCTCTGCTTATAAAGCTTCACCTGAATTCATTATTGTTAACAAATCAATGAACCTTGATGAGTTTAAGTATATTTTTTGGTGGGAATGGTTTCATCGTTTTTTTGCTCGCTTTATTGGTATAGTATTCATACTACCTCTAATTTTTTTTGTAGTAAAAAAAGCAATCCCTAAAAGATTATTCATTACCCTAATTATTATATTTGCATTTGGTCTGTTTCAAGCTCTCGTAGGATGGTGGATGGTTAAAAGCGGACTGAATGATAATCCCTATGTCAGTCAATATAGATTAACTTTTCATTTAATTAATGCCCTTATTATTTTTGCAATATTATTTTGGACCGCCTTAAATTCATCAAATAATAAGATAATTAAATTCTATTCCTCTAACTTCTCTGAAAAAATATTTTTTTTCGGCATCATACTTCTCTTCATTACCATTATTTCAGGTGGTTTTATGGCTGGTACAAATGCAGGTCAATCATTTAATACTTTTCCTTTGATGAATGGATCAATAATTCCTGATGGCTATATAATTGATGATTATGGCTTGCGAAATATTTTTGAAAATACAATTGCTATTAATTTTAACCATCGATGGATAGGCAGTTTTACATTTATTTACATTCTTTCGTTCACAATTTATCTTCTTTTATCTTCTAAAATTACAATTACAATTAAGCCCATATCCTTGTTTGCTGTATTATTTTTTTCTTCTTTGCAATTCTTTCTCGGAATTCTTACTCTCTTAAGCAATGTTAAAATTAGTTTTGCAAGTCTGCATCAATCAAATTCAGTATTATTATTAGCATCTCTATTATTTGCTTATTATCAATTTAAAAATAATGCTAATAAACCAAATTCATTATGAAAAAATATTTATTATTACTTCTACTTATCAGTGCCAATTTATATGCATTTCCTATTCCAAAAGATAATGAGGTAAGTTTTGATATTATTAGAAAAAATAAAAATATTGGAAGTCTTATTACTACTTTTAAGAAAGAAGATGATAAATTACAAATAAGAACAATTCTTGATATCAAAGTTAAAGTATTCCTAATCACTGTATATAAGTTTTTTCAAGACACAACTGAAACTTGGATTGAGGGAGAATTTGTTAAAATTGAAGGTTATACCAATTTTGAAGATGAAAGAGAATATTATATAGAAGGCAATGATTTAGATGAAAATTTTATTGCCTCTGGTATGGATGGAGAGTTAACTCTCAGTAATAAAATTTTACCTCTTAATTACTGGAACAAAAAAATTCTAGAGGAAGAAGAAGTATTTGATACTCAAAAAGGAATTGTTAGAAAAATTACTGTTCAAAAATTAGAGAATGATATCATTAAAATGAATAATAAAAATATTGAAGCTGAAAAATATATAATGAATGCTTCTAAAAATCCTAAAGATAAAGGTCCTTTTCCTCAATATACACTTTGGTACAAAGATGATGAATTAATTAAATTTGAATTTGTAAATCCTAAAGATAAGAAAGTCGTAACAGGTATCCGCAACGATTTGGAAAATAACTGAAAATTATTAGGATTATGGTGGATACCTCTTGAATTGGTCTAGAAACAGCAAAAATTTTTGTAGGAAAGTTACAAAACTTTAATTAATTTCACCCACATAAATACCTAACCCTTTTGCAACCTTGATTAAAGGATCATTATCCCGTACGGTTTTTGATTTGCCTGCTATTGACTCTAAATCAACATCAGTGACACCTCTATTTTGCCATACAACTACACGATTAAATTTTTTTTGGGCAATTAAATCCACAGCGTGAACACCAAAAGCACTAGCTATTAATCGATCCCTATGGGTAGGTTGTGCACCTCTTTGCACATGTCCTAAAACAGTAACGCGAGTTTCTGCGTTTGTCATCTTATATATTTTATCGCCTATATATGAACCAATACCACCTAAACGAATCTGTCCATCGATATATTTGACAGTAGCTTTTGATCCGTCTTCTTTTTTAACAGCTTCCGCAACAACAATTAAGGCATGGTTTCTTCCATTAGAACGAATTTTTTCAATATGTTTAGCTACAGCTTTAATTGTATACGGTCTTTCTGGAATAAGTATAACATCTGCTCCACCAGCAATGCCTGAATTTAAAGCAATATGCCCGGCATCTCTTCCCATAACTTCTAAAATCATTGCACGACGATGACTTGCGGCAGTCGGCTGCAGCATATCTAAGGCATTGGTAGCTACATCTACAGCTGTATCATAACCTATTGAAAGCTCATTATCCATAACATCATTATCTATTGTTTTTGGTATACCTACAAAATTAATTTTTCCTTTTTTTGTCAAGTTCTTAAGAATTTTCATACTTCCATCACCACCAATTCCGATTAAAGCATCTAATTCCAGTTTTTTAAAACCCTTAATTACCTCTTCATGTGAAGGATAGCCTTTGCTATTAGTGCCTAAAAAAGTGCCGCCCATACGCATCAAATTTCCATCAAAATTGGAAGGTTTCAACTCAACCACATTAAGAGGATCTGTCATCAAGCCCAATGTTCCATCTTTGATTCCAAAAATTTGCCATTTATATTTGTTAACTGCCCGAATTGTAGCAGCTCGAATTACTGCGTTCAAACCCGCGCAATCGCCTCCACTTGTTAAAATAGCTATTTTTTTTACCATTGTGGTCTTGTATACTAATACTGAAAAAGAAAAAATATTTAATAAATTAAATACTACAAATCAAAAAATGGAAAGACGTGAGTTACTCATCAAACAACTCAAAGAATTTCAAGAGGAACATCGTGATCTTGATACAATTCTCATTCAATTGCAAGAAAAGCAAACTATTGATTTTGTACAAATTAAAAGATTAAAAAAAAGAAAGTTACTTCTTAAAGATAAGATTCGTAGTCTCAAGAATAAAATCGAACCTGATATTATTGCTTGATGGGACGAATATTTTTAACTAATTTAAAAATCTGAGAAATTGTTTTCGTTATATCTCCCAATCTGTTTTTTATTTTTGGTATCTTAGAGACTCTTTTTAATTGTTTGTTTAACAATTCGATGGTTTGATCTAAACTATTATTGTTAACATAATGCAACATAACCATGCTATAAATTGAGGCTAAAATTGCTCTTTTTGAATAAAAATTAAAATCTGTAGAATTATCTCCTGCCACAAACCATATCTGATCAACAGCTTTATAAAGACATCTTGAAGCTATCTTAAAATTTTGAGGAAGAAGTAAATGAAAATAGGTTTTTGAAATTAACTCTTTCTCTCGTGACATAATCTTCAATCGTAAAATGACTAACTCTTTAACACGTTCATGAACTCTTAAACGAATAAGATTAATTTTTTTTGAATCCTCTGTCATTTGATTGTTGACTGTATCCAAATACATTTCAAGAAGGGTAATGTACCCTTCAGGAAATAAGACGGCTATTTCTGAAAATTTAAATTTTGATTTAGCCGCTATATTGTAAAAAAGTTTATCATTCCATCCACACTTAGAAACATGTTCTTTTGCTTTTAATAGGATCTGATATCTTAATTTATTGAGATTGACTTTTTTCAATTTCTTTCTTCTTCCAATATTCTTCAATTTCCTCAGCATATCCAAAAGCTGAATTATCAACCAAACGACTCGTATATAGAATGCCCTGCAAATGATCATATTCATGTTGAACAATACGAGCATGCAATCCTTCTGCTTTCCTTTGGATAATATTGCCTCTCATATCAGATCCTTCGTATTGAATTTTAGAAAATCTCTTTACTAGACCCAACATTCCTGGAATAGATAAGCAACCTTCCCATTCATTCTCTGATTTATCAGTGATTTTTGTAAACCTTGGATTAATCAAAGCTGTGATTTTTATCTTTTTTTCATCATCTTCATCTTCTTCCGGAACTCTAAATATTATTATTTGTCTGTTTATATGTATCTGAGGTGCTGCAAGGCCAATCCCTTTGGCATCAAGCATCGTTTTCGTCATATCATGAATTATTTTTTTTGTTTTATTGCTTGTTATATCTTCAACTATTTTAGCTTTTTGAAGCAAAATAGGGTGTCCTAAACGGGCAATTTTCAAAATTGACATTAGTGCTTATACAAAGCCATAAATTAATTTTAAATACATAAATTTGGATATTTGCATAAATTTATACATTATGCTAATTGCTTCACTCTTTTAAGGAAAAAATGAGTTTAACAGTAAATGTAAAAGATAATAATATTGAACAAGCTCTTCGTAATTTGAAAAAAAAATTGCAAAGAGAGGGTTTATTTAAAGAAATGAAGCTTCGTAAACACTATGAAAAGCCTTGTTTAAAAAAAGCTCGTGAAAAAGAAGAAAATATTAGAAGATCTCGTAAATCAGCAAGACTAAGACATAGCGATTAAATTAACCAAGTAATTCAATTCAAGGCCTTCACTATATTTTCACACATCTTTTTAGCGTCACCAAAAAGCATAGTTGTATTATCTCTGTAAAAAAGTTCATTATCAACACCTGAATACCCTGTGGCCAAAGATCTTTTTATAAATAATACGGTTCCGGATTTTTCAACATCTAATATTGGCATGCCATAAATTGGAGAGGTTTCATCTGTCTTTGCTGCTGGATTTGTAACATCGTTTGCCCCTATAACAAATGAAACTTCTGTCATTGGAAAATCATGGTTGATTTCATCCAACTCTAACACTTCTTCATAAGGAACATTTGCCTCAGCCAAAAGAACATTCATATGCCCAGGCATCCTACCGGCAACAGGATGAATGGCATAGCGAACACTAATACCGCTTTTTTTAAGAATATCTCCCATTTCACGAAGAGCATGTTGCGCTTGAGCAACTGCCATTCCATAACCTGGAATAATAATTACAGAGTCTGCGTTTTTTAAAATATAAGCTGCATCTTCTGCATTGCCTTGTTTAACAATTTTATCAGATTGATCAGAAACCTTCACATTAGTTTGTTCTCCTCCAAAACCACCTAAAACAACGCTGAGAATGGATCGGTTCATTCCTTTACTCATAATATAACTTAATATTGCGCCTGAAGATCCAACAAGGGCTCCAGTTATAATTAAAAGGTTATTACTGAGAGTAAAACCGATTCCACAGGCTGCCCATCCAGAGTAAGAGTTTAACATAGAAATAACAACAGGCATATCTGCGCCTCCAATTGGAATCACTACTAAAAAACCTAATAAAATCGATACAATAACTATTGTCCAAAAAATAGAAGGGGATTGCGTTAAAACAAAAAAAGCGATCAGTATTATAACAAATAAAAATATTAGAGCATTAATCAAATGTTGAAATTTAAATACTATTGGATTTCCTGATATTGTTCCTTGCAGTTTGCCAAAAGCAAGAACGGAGCCAGAAAAAGTTACTGCGCCTATAAAAGTACCAATACTCATCTCAACAAGACTGCTTTTAGAAATTGTTCCAATATTCCCGATATTAAATGATTCTGGATCATAAAAAGCTGCGGCAGCAACAAACACGGCTGCTAGACCAACCAAACTGTGGAATGCAGCAATTAATTGGGGTAACGCTGTCATTTCAATTTTAAGAGCAATGATTGTTCCAATAAAACCGCCAATCAAAATAGCAATACCAATTTCGGTATAACTTAAAACATTTTTAAACATAAGCGTTGTAACTATTGCTATTACCATACCGATGATACCTAAAATATTTCCTACACGCGATGATTCAGGATGTGATAAGCCTCTAAGAGAAAATATAAAAAGTAACGCTGAAATTAAATATAATATTGATACTATACTCGATGACATTATTTCTCTTTTTTTGGCTTAGATTTTTTTTTGAACATTGAAAGCATTCTATAGGTTACAATAAATCCTCCAAAAATATTTACAGAGGCTAATATGACTCCTATCATTCCAAATATCTTCGAAACTCCGTAACCTTCTGGACCCGTTGCAAGGATTGCGCCAACAATAATCACGCTTGAAATAGCATTTGTCACGCTCATTAAAGGGCTGTGCAGAGCTGGTGTTACTGACCAAACTACATAATACCCGATGACACAAGCAAGAAAAAAAACTGTTAGCCCAATTACAAAAACCTCTGAACCATGGTTTGCTATACTGTCCATTTTATTTAAATTCCTCTAATTTCAACTCTCCATTATGAGTTAATACAACAGCACGAATAATTTCATCATTCCAGTCAATATCAATTTTTTTCTCATCTTGTTTAATGAATAATGAAAGAAAATTTACAATATTTTTTGCATATAAATTTGATGCATCTTTTGCAACACGTCCAGGAACATTTGCATGACCGATAATTTTTACACCATTATGAATTACAATTTGACCTAATTTGCTAAGTGGGCAATTGCCCCCCGCCTCCACAGCAAGGTCAACAACTATAGATCCCGGAGCCATTGTATTTATCATTTCCTCACTCACCAACACCGGTGCTGGTTTTCCTGGAATAAGAGCCGTGCAGATTACAATATCTTGTTTTGATATTGTTTGAGCAATTAATATGGATTGTTTTTTTTTATATTCTTCACTCATTTCTTTTGCATATCCGCCACTCGTTTCCGCACCTTGTGTTTCTTCATCTTCCACCATTATAAATTTAGCCCCTAAACTTTCTACTTGCTCTTTGGTCGCAATTCTTACATCGGTAGCTGAAACAACTGCACCCAATCTTTTGGCAGTAGCTATTGCCTGCAAACCTGCTACCCCTACTCCAAGAACCATAACCTTTGCTGGGTTAACCCTTCCAGCAGCAGTCATCATCATGGGAAATGCTTTTCCAAACTGTTCTGCAGCATCGATAACTGATCTGTAACCCGACAGATTTGCCTGAGAGGATAAGGCGTCCATACTCTGTGCTCTGCTAATCCTTGGAATTAATTCCATGCAACACGCAGTTATTTTATTATGAATTAAATCATTAAAATTATTTTTATTTTCAAAGGGATTGAGTAGACCAACTAAAATTGTGTTATTGTTCATTTGATCAATATCTTCTTTGGGAGGCATCTGCACACAAAGACAAATATTAGCCTTTAAGCATTCTGCGCGGTTTACTAATTTAGCGCCAACAGATTGAAAATATTCATCAACAAATCCAGATAAATCACCCGCTCCTTTTTCAATTAAAACATCGACTCCCAATCTAAGTAAAAGTTTAACAGATTCAGGGGAAGCTGCCACACGTTGCTCACGTGAACTTACTTCTTTAATAATAGAAATTTGCATATAGATTTATATTTTAAAGCTTTACTAATTTTAAAATTTTTTGTTGTCTAGCATTCATTTTTTTTGTTTCAAAATTTTCTATTAAACTATGAAAAATTTTATACCAATTAACTTCAGCTTTTAAATGCATGAAAACAGACCCCAGTCCAACAGCTGCTCTATCCATAAATACAAATTCCTTAGGTGGCTTGACACCTCCTAATTTTTTTAGCTCCTTATGAACCTCAGCTGCAACTTTTGCACCATAAATACCACTGTCGCTTTGTTGTATTTTTTGAATTTTATCTTCCATTAAAGGAGAGTAAATAAATCCTGCCCATTTATTGAGTACTTCAAGTTTTTTTTTAGTCATATCTGCAAACCCCCATTGTGTATATGCGTGGACTGCTTTTTCATCATCATTGTTCTGGAGAGCGTAATAAAGATCTATGACCCCTTGAATAAACTTTCCTTTAAATATTCTCATACACCCAAAATCAAAAAGATTGATAGTGTGGTTTGGTTGGATAGTATAATTTCCTAAATGCGGATCGCCATGAATAATTCCATATTCATAAAATGGTTTATACCAAGTATAAAACATATGTTTTGCAATTGTATTGCGAACTTCTTTCTTTGCATTTTTAAAATCTAATATGGACTTCCCCTCTAACCAACTCATTGTTAATAATCTTTTTGTTGACAATTTATCAATTGTTCCAGGAATATGAACAAAAGATGACTTTGAAAATATTTTGCCAAATATTTGAGTAAGTTTTCTTTCACGTT
>Ga0209445_1000282_pt1 | contig 28693 bp, 30 predicted proteins | sample MarorgKNORR_S2LV_4_FD_188223 | JGI IMG/M metagenome (GOLD analysis project Ga0209445, IMG submission 188223) | Marine microbial communities from the Southern Atlantic Ocean, analyzing organic carbon cycling - NADW_A/KNORR_S2/LV (SPAdes) (version 2) | ecosystem: Environmental > Aquatic > Marine >... | reverse complement strand
AAATTCATCATTTTGATTACTCACAAAAAATTTGAGGTGTTCATCTTTTCCAATAGCTGCGTTTATTGGAATAATTTTTTCAGATAGTTTAGAATTTAATTTTAAATTTTCCAACATAAAATCATAATGTTTCTTAAGCGGTTCAAAAGCAAATACTTTCGTGCCCAAACTAGCAAAATAAAGTGGAGTATCACCACACTCTGCTCCAACATCAACTACCGTTTTATTTTCCCAATTAATTTTAGAGTTTAGTAAATGAATTTTTTTGATGAATGTTTCATAAATTGTATTTCCTGGATGAATTGAATCAATAAAAAAATTAATTCCATTTGATGTTGTGATGATTTTTCTATTGTTTACTGATGAAATTTTGAAGGTTTGTTCACGTATATCAGTATTAAGAATTTTTTTTGTTATAAAATTGGCTCCGAATTTATTTCCCAAGTATAATAATTCCAATAAGTTGGCATTTTCAAAATATATATTGGTTAATGGGATTTCGAAAAAATTATTTTCATCAAATGAAATTTTTAAAATTTTAGTAGAATCGATTGAATAAGATTGTGCGTATGTTAAGCAACCAAGCAAACTACGTAAAGTAGAAAATCTAGATTTAGGAATTTGGATAATTTTATTCTGAATTTTGACTTTGTATACGGAACGACCCGTCAAAACTGAAAAAATTAATCCAAATTTATTATCAGCTAAAGAAACATATGGTACAATAAAATACAAATAACCTAGATTTTCTTTAAGTGTCAAATTTTTTCATTCCAATATAATGTGATTTCTTATAACCCTTTAAACATTAACAGTAACATCAAAACTCGCTGAGCCATATTAAAACCACTAAAGTTGCGGGTCTAATGGGATTCGAACCCATGACAGCCGGATTAAGAGTCCGGTGCGCTACCTGGCTGCGCTATAGACCCACAAAAAAAGAAAACAATACTGTCTTTATTTAAACTTGGGTTAAGTCTCAGTTTTTAATTTCTTCTGAAATTTTACTATATTTTTCAAGAATTGCAGTAAGTGCAGCAGAAACAGGAATATTATTCATTTTTTTCTTTTCTGCAAGAAGTTTTTGATATGCATCAAGAGTGATATACACTGGTATGGAACCATTTCCTTCCAATAAGCCTCTCACGTTATAAAGAGCATTTTCCATTCCTTTTTCTGCGCTTTTAGCAAATTTGAGCTTGTCAATAATACCACCTAAAGGACCTAATGGCATTTCATAATCAACTGTCATTGTTACACGTGTAAGATTTTCTTCTAGTGCTTTGAACTCGTTAGTTATTTCCCATCTCTTGAATTTTCCTTTAATCATTTTTGCAGATATCTTCTCATTTCTGTCAAATTCTGTAGTCTCACAATCCCAGGTTAGACGTCTTCCGTCAAAGTCACCTATGATTCTAAATGTAGTTCCTACACCCATTCCTTCTTTGATGTCCATAGGAATAACTGTCATACCCACACGCTCTTGGTCTTTCAATTGATCAGAAACATGTTCGGGTCTTGCAAAATAGGTAAATACAGTATCAACTGGCGCTTTGATGTCTATTGATTTACTGACTAAGGTCAATGGTGGTACTTTTTTCGGTCGAGATTTAAAGCTTTTGCCAATTTTGATAATAATTTATCTTACATTATATTTACCATTGCATAAAATAATGAAGATGCGAATTGTTACAATCTTTGTTTTGTTGTTATTGATTTTTCCATCGATCGGTTTTTTTATGGATGCAGAAGCTCACCCACTCTTTAATTCATCAGAGGAATGGATGGGAGATCATCGAGTTCAGATCTCAACTCAGCCTGAAATACCTGCCGTTGGAGAAAAAATACAAGTTCTTCTTAGAGTAGTTGATGCAGATTTCGAGGAATTGGATAGATTTTTGCTAGGAATTAGAATTTTTTATCATGAAAACCAAATTGGTGCTATACAACCTGCAGTTTATGAAGATGGACATCTAGAAATGGATTATGCTTTTGAAGAATCTGGAAATCATATTTTTTATGTTGATTTATACGACGTGGCACAAGATGGAGGAGTGTTAACTTATGTATTTAACATAAGTGCTCAAAGTCAGTTTGGATATATCTTCATAGGTGCAATAACTTGCGGTGGAATTATGGGTGGAGTGATCTTTGGCTACATTTATTTTTCAAAACTGAGATCTAAACTTAGACGGTAGTACGAATAGATTTTGAATTTAATCTAAATGCAAACAAAGTGGTTAAAAGAACCATAGCAAAAAGTAATATTCCAATTCCTAAATGAATTGAAACCAGTAGGGCATGTAATTTCATATCAATGACTAATGCTCCTAGAGTGATTTGAGTTACAACAAATATACCAGCTAATGCGCTAGTGGTACGAATTCTCCAATGAGAGTTTTTGGTGATCCATGAGCCAACTGCAGTTGCTACAATCAATACTCCAGTTGTTGCTGCAATCAATCTATGTCCCCATTCAATGAAATATTCATCGTCAGGTAAAAGCCCATTTGGACACATAGGCCATTCAGGACAGGTCAAACCTAAACCTGCTGCAGATATGTAACCTCCTATAAACATCAATGAGTAAAGAACTACCAAAGATGCTAATGCTAAGTACTGTAAAGCCAAACTACTCTACTATGATTAGTCCAACCATACCCATGTCTCTGTGACCAGGTACAGTGCATATGTAATAATATGTTCCTGGTTCACCAGGAACAAATTCAGAAGCTCCGGCTTCTCCAGGTTTTAATGGAGAATTTGCAGTTGCAACATCTGTTCCTGATAAGATTCCACCAAATCCTTCGTCATTCAATGTAACTCCAAATGCATGGAATGATTTTCCAGCATTGATAATATCAAAGATTATTCTATCACCCACTTTAGCATTAATCGTTGGATTATTGTCTGGTTCACCTGGCAATGCATTAAATGCCAGTAACCTAAAGTCAGATGACTCGATAAAGTTTAATGTTACAGGTATATCTTCGCCAGTTTGTGCCACAACAGGTGCTGACTCCTCAGTTATGCCATAAAATGCCTGGCCAGCAGGTGAAAGCTCTGAAATCCAGTAGTCACCTAGAGCAAAGAAGATTATTCCACCAACAATAATTAAACCGCCACATATAGCCATCATCTTTCCCATTCGTCCTGCTGAAGTTCTGTAAATTGTTTCGTCGTTTTCACTCATCTTTATCACCTAATATCCAGCCTTGTCATGATGTGGGTTAAGTTGTGAATATGGATAGTAATATTTTCCACCTAGACCAAATGGATCTTCCATATTGGCAGGTTTTCCTCTTGCTGTACTGTAAATTAAATTAGCCAAAAAGATCACCATGCCTACAAGGATAATCATGGCTCCAACACTGATAATTTGGTTCATTGCTATCCATTCAGGAATTTCTGGATAATCGAATATTCTTCGTGGCATGCCGTAAAGACCCAACAAATGTTGTGTAAAGAATGTTAATGATGCTCCAACCATTGATAAGATGAAGTGAACCACGCCAAGTTTTTCATTATACATTCGGCGTGTTACATATGGGAATAGATAATAGAAGAATCCAATGGTTCCAAATGCAATTGTTCCAAACACGAATAGATGGAAGTGACCTACAACCCAGTACGAATCATGTGTGATAAAGTCTAATGGCATAGCGGTATTGACTACTCCACCTGCACCAGCAGAGAAGAATAATGCAATTCCTCCTACAGCAAACATCATTGGTGTGGCGAACTTGATTCTGCCGTTCCACATAGTAGCTAGGAAGTTGAAAACGTGCATGGCTGAAGCGGGAACAGCTGCCAATGTACCAACCATAAATACAGTTTTTTCGGTAAATGACATTCCTGTGGCAAACATGTGATGAGCCCATGATGCGAATGAGACTATCGCTAAAAGCACAAAAGCAAAGACACCAGAAGAATGGCTGAATATGGGTCTACGTGAAAATCTCGGTATAATTTCGTACATCATTCCAATCGCAGGAATAACAAGCACGTAAACCTCAGGATGGAATGTAAACCAGAATAAATGCTGATATGCGATTGGGTCACCACCCACAAGTGGATTAAAGAATCCAGAGACCCCCAATCTATCTGTTAACAACATGATAAGTGCAGCTGCGAATGTTGGAATAGCCATAACTACAATTACTGATGTTGCTAAAAATGACCATGCCAAAAGTGGAACCTTACCAAGTGACATATCAGGATGTTTACATTTTAAAATTGTAACAATAAAGTTGATACCTCCTAATACTGACGAAACTCCTAATATCTTTAATCCAAAAATCCACATTTCAGCTGCCGGTGCAGGAGCACTGATTACTGAATAGGGTGGGTTTGCATACCAACCAAAGTCTGCCATCCCAAGCCAAATAAGTGCGGCTGCTGGTGGAATCATCCAGAATGCAATAGCATTCAATTTTGGATATGCCATGTCTTTGTATCTCACCATAATTGGTACAAGATAATTACCAACAGCTGATGCAGATGGAAGTAAGAACAAGAAGATCATGGTAGTTCCATGAGATGTGAACAATCTATTGTAAGTCATAGAATCTGCAATAAGCTGTGCACCAGGTGCAAACAACTCAACACGAATTGCAATAGCCATCGCACCTCCTATGAACATGGCCATAATTGAGAAAATTAGATACAATAACCCAACATCTGTATGATGAGTTGAGAACATTATTTGCCATATTGGACGTGGCTTTGCTAATGTTAGTACCAATTTCTATCCTCCATGTTTTGATTCAGTTTATCATGCAGAATTAAATGTGGTGTCATTATGATCCCTCCACAAATAGTTTCGCACGCATATTATAATGAATCAGACCGCAATATTCTCTACATTGTATATCAAATTCGCCTGACTCGTTAGGAGAAAACCAAACCGTGTTAATCCTTCCAGGAACAGCATCCATCAGTACAACAAATTCTGGTATATTGAAATTGTGATTAACATCTTTACTGTGAATTTCAAATTTGTATGCATGATCCTTTTTCAAATGAAGTTCACCTATTTCTTTTGTACCATCTTCATGTTCAAAGGTCCAGAACCATTGTTGAGCAGTGACTTTGATAATTTCAGCGTCTTCTGGCACATGTTCAATTATATTTTCAATATTCCACGCTTCAGCACCAACATAAACCAAAAGTGCAATTACAACTGCAACATATATCCATTCAGGCCAGTTAGAATGTCCCATTTTTACAAGTCACCCTTATCTTCATATGGAGTAGGCTTTGCATTTGGGTTTGATTCTCTAAATCTCCAAACTTGCCATACAATAGTTCCAGCAATTACTCCACCTACAACAAACGCTACTGTCATCATACGGAAAAAGAGATTCCAAATTTCTTGTCCCCTATTAACATATTCTCCAGGAGTTTCAGCCGCAAATGCCAGATGAATCATTGGAGTAGCAAATAATACAATTAGTATGATTGGTGCCCATATCGTTCTCATAATCTGTTATTTTCACGTGACCTACAAATTCTATTTAAAGTTATGTGACATTTCCAATCACCAATCTTCGCTAAATCGATCTGCATCCATTGCGTTAATTGCTGAAAGCGATAATTTCTCATCATGATGTTTTATGATTGTTAGAGAGCAGTTTGCAATTATTAATTCAAATAAAGCTAATGGTTTTAGATCCATCACTTTGGCAATAACTGACTTGATTGGATCCATATGAGTAACAAGTATCACATTTTGTTGGTCGTGCTTTTTAATAATATAATCTAGCATATCCATTACACGTTTCTGTACATGAGGAAATGTTTCTACATTATGTTCTGATATGATAGGATCATTACTATAAAATTTTAAAAAAACATTACCGTGCTTTGCAAAAATTTCGTCATAAGGCATGCGTGTAAATTTTCCCATGTCTAACTCGGTAAGTCTTTCATCCAATTTGTAGTCAATTGAGTTACTCTCTGCAACAATTTTTGCAGTATTATTTGCACGCTCAATTGGACTTGAATATATAGCAGAGATATCAATAGGTTTTAGATATTTTCCGATTTGTTCAGCCTGTTCTATTCCAATTTTGGTTAAAGGTACACCCTCAGTACGTCCAGCAAGTATACGTTTTGTATTATTTTCTGCTTGACCGTGTCTTAGGAATATTATCATTTTAACTTGATTGAAATTTCAAATAGAGATAATAATAACATTGTTAGATTGAATTCATGAAAATTGGAATTATTGGTGGCACTGGAGGTATGGGTAAAGGATTTGCCTTGAGATGGTGTAAAAAACATGAGATAGTAATTGGTTCACGTGATGCTGAACGAGCAATATCTGCTGCAAATGAATATTCTGACTTGGCAAAAGATACCTATGGAAACATTGATGGAAAGATCTTAGGCAAGGATAATATTTCAGTTGCAAAAGAATCCCAGGTTTTGATTTTAGCAATACCATATCAAAATATTGATTCAATTTGTTCACAATTACTACCTGAGATTAGTAATGAATGTGTTGTAATCTCACCAATTGTTCCAATGACAAAAACTGATGTTGGATTTGAATGCATCTCAATTAAAGAGAACAAACCGTTCTCACACCAAGCAGTTGAGAAATATATGAGTGATAAAACAAAACTAGTTTCTGCGTTTCATGTCATTTCAGAAAAGAAACTGGTTAACCCAACCTTATCTTTGGACTATGATATTTTTGTTGTAGGTGATGATATGAATTCGGTTAAAGTTGTTAATGATTTAATTAATGAGATTGAAGGGTTACGTCCAATTTATTTGGGTGGAGGAAAATTATCATATCTAGTAGAAATGTCAACTCCATTATTACTTAATGCAATGATTAAAAATAAAATGAAAAACCCTGGAATTAAAATTATTTAATACGACTATGACAAAAAAATGAGTGAAGAATATCCTCGACGTGGAAGAAATTGGTTTACAGCTATGGGAATAATGTTTATGGTTGTTGCTGCAGTTACATTGGCAAGGGATTTAATAATTTGGGGTCCTGATTTTGTTATACAATTCTTTTTTAACTCCGAAATTAATCCTCAAAAAGTTTCGTTGGGCGCTATTAGTTTTGGAATATTTATGATTGTATGGGGGTTCAAAAAATCAAATGTCGGAATACGATAAATTTTTGAGAAAACAGAAAATTTTGCATTTAGCTACTATTAGCAAAAATGGTATGCCGCATGTGGTTCCAGTCTGGTATTTATACAGTAAAAAAAAGATCTATGTTGGTACAAATACAAAAACTGAAAAAGCAAAAAATGTCAAATATAATAAAAAAGTGAGTTTCTGTGTTGATGTAGGAGTAAATGCCCCAAATATTCTTGGTGTTATGTGTCAAGGAAATGCTAAACTAATTAAAGAAAAAACCACTATAACCAAGCTGAAAAAAAGAATACTCTTGCGTTATTTTAAAACGTTAAACAATAAATCTGCAAAAGAACTCTTAGATGATACTGATTGTATTATTGAGATTATACCAAAAGAATACTCATTTTGGAAGTATTAACGAACAAAATCTTCTATTTTATTCATGGAAGATTCTAAAATTTCCATATTAGGTAAGTAGACAATTCTGAAATGACCACTTCCATATTTGGTGCCAAAACCAGAACCGTGAACTGTTAGAACATTTTTCTGATTTAATAATTCCAAAACAAATTCTTTATCAGATTCAAATCTATTATTTTCTATTTTAGGAAATGCATAAAATGCGCCCTTCGGATTTATACATGATATATTACTCATAGAATTTAATCTGTTGATAACATAATCTCGGCGTTTTTTCAGTTCTGTCACAAAATTTGTAATATAGTCTTGTGGTCCACGTAATGATTCTAACGCTGCATGTTGCACAGGAAGATTAGTTGAAATTCTCACTCTAGCTAGTTTAGGTAGATTTTCTCTGATTGAATCTAATTTGGGTGAATCGTTAAAAACAATGTAACCAATTCGCCATCCAGACATCAGATGTACTTTAGAAAATCCGTTTAGAAGAATGACTGGTGCATCGCCAGAAACTTTTCCAATGCCCGTAAATTTTTCATCAAATACTATTTTATCATATATTTCATCACAAATAATGTACAGATCATGTTCATTTGCTATATCAACAATTTCTTTTAATGATTTTTCATTAAATATCAAACCAGTTGGGTTGTTTGGAGTGATCAAACATATTGCAACTGTCTTTGAAGAAATTTTTGATTTTAGATCATCAATGTTAGGTTGAGATGTTTCCAAGTCAACTTCAAATTCAATTGGTTTTCCACCATGTAATCTTACATATGATGCATATGGTGGATAATATGGACCAGGTAACAAAACTTCATCCCCATCTTCAACAATTGATGAGATAATCATGTCTAATCCTTCTGATACACCGTTAGTTACAATGACATGCTCAGAACTAATTGATAATCCCTTAGAATTTTCTTTTTTTGCTATAGCATTCAATAATTCTGGAAGACCCTCAGATTGTGTGTAAAAATTATTTCCATCATTAACTGCATTAATCAATGCACGTTTTACATTTTCTGGTGGTTGAAAACCAAACTGTACAGGATCACCAATATTTAGATAGTCTACAGTTTTTCCTTGTTTTTCAATTTCTCTAGCAGCAGAAACAATATCCCGTATAGCATATTCAACACCCGCTACTTTTTTTGACACTTTCATTACTCAGACAGATATTTAGACTAGTTTAATTCTTACTTGTTTGGACCCGTTGCATAGCCTGGATAGTGCGGGTGGCTTCGGACCACCAGGTCAAGGGTTCGAATCCCTTCGGGCCCTTTTTTTAATAATCAAGTATATTAAAGATAATTTGCAAAATATTCTATGAGTCCGGGAATTGGCTTGATGGATAGGCGATTGAAGACAGAAAAAGATGCCATATCATTAGCAATGTCTGGTATTTTAAAAAAATACAAAACAGAATCTAAAAAAATTGAGATCTTGGAGACAAAATACGATGATGATGCAGGAGATTGGTATGTTGCTTTAGGTTGGCAAGACAAACGTGCAATAATTAAAATGGATTCTGTTTTAGCTAGTATAACGGAAATTAAAGAAATTTAACTAATCTTAAAATCAACATTTGGTCCAGACTCTTGCTTTGGGATGATAAGTAAACCAGCATCATGTAGTTGTTGGATTAATCCTATTACTTCTTTCTCTACTTGCGTACGTTGAAGACCAGTATTTTGTGCAAAAGTTTCTACCAATTCCGTAACCTTTCGTTTGCCATTACATGAGCGCCAAAAATCAATAATTGCTTGGTTAACCATAATTCCTTGTTCATGTTCATTTACCAGAACCATAGAACCATCATCCTGTTTAGCTTGTGAACCTACACCCTGTGGTAAAGCAGTTTCATAATTAATTGGTGCAGGTGTTGATTTTGCTCCCATATTTTTCATCAGTGCTTTTGCTTCATCAGACATTTTATCCATCGACCAAGGAGGTTCCCATACTATATCGACATTTACATTATTTACTCCTGGAACTTTTTTTGTATATCTTTTAACATCATCAACCATTGTGTCATGAAGTGGACAGCCTTTGGTTGTCATGGTCATTTTGATATTCACATCATTATTATCAGAAATATCAATGCCATAAACTAAGCCCATATCAACAATTGATAGAGGAACTTCAGGATCCATGCATTGTTTTAAAGATGACCTAACTTGGTCTATTGTGATGTTGTCCATTTTTTATTTGATATAATAGAATAAATAAAAACTTTCTATTAATTAGCTTCGAATAATTTTGATATAGATTCCTCATATGGAGGTTTTATCACACCTTTTTCTGTAATAATCCCAGAAATCAAATCAGGTGTGGTGAGATCAAAAGCTGGGTTAATTACGCTTATATCGTCAGGTGCAGTTTTTTTATCTCCAATACCTGTAACTTCACTTGCGTTTCTTTGTTCAATAATAACGTCCTCAATATTGCTTTTCAAATCAAATGTTGAGAGTGGTGCTGCAACATAAAATGGAATATTATGTTGTTTTGCCATTGTAGCTACCTGATATGTTCCAATTTTGTTATACACATGACCAGTTCGCAATATTCGATCTGCTCCAACTACAACTCTGTTTACAAGATTATTTGCCATAGTATAACCTACTGCTGTGTCTGGAATAATGGTAACATCAATTCCATCATGTTTTAACTCAAAAGCGGTTAGTCTTGATCCTTGTTGTACAGGTCTAGTTTCTGTTGCAATTACTTTGATATTTTTTCCACTTTCCTTTGTAGCTCTAATAACACCTAAAGCTGTACCATATCCCACAGTAGCTAATGCGCCAGCATTACAATGCGTCATTACCGAATCATTATTTTCGAATAACTGGGAACCATGTTTTCCCATCTCTTTGTTAATTTTAATATCATCATCAGCCATTTGTTTTGCCTTATCAATTATGGATTCTTTGATTTCATCTACAGAATCATTTGCTTTTGCAACTTTCATTATTTGCTCCAAGCCCCAAACTAAATTGACAGCAGTGGGTCTTGTCATAAAGAGAATTTTTTGTGCTTTTTCTAAATCAGATAACAACTCTTCTTTAGTTTCCGCCTTACTTTGTAATCCCGCTAATGCCATTCCAAATGCTCCTGATACACCAATAGCAGGAGCACCACGGACAACTAGTGTTCTAATTGCTTCAGCTACGTCATTATAATCAGTAAATTTTACATAAACTAATTCATTTGGCAGTTTAGTTTGATCTATCATTATTACTTCATTATTTTTCCATTCTATTGTTGTTAGTGTCATATACCTTCAGAAAATCCTAAAAGAGGTTATAATACTTGCCCAGCCTAGTATGAATAATTAGTTAAGCATTTTATTGTCATAAGAAATCGTAAAGTAGATTGATTGATCGTTCAAGATTGGATAAGATAGATTCCTTGGGAATGTGTAAAGTTTATGATAAATGGCCGGAGATAGCAGAATCAAGCTTCAATATGGATTCTGAACCACTTGAATATGACAAGATAGATCATGTTGTTTTTGCTGGTATGGGAGGATCTGGATCATTGAGCGATGTATTTTCTGCAATACTATCAAAATCCAATATTCATGTATCCGTAGTAAAAGGATATCATTTGCCAAAAACTGTAAATTCAGATACACTTGTTGTGACAACTACTGTATCTGGGAATACTACCGAAACTCTTTCTGTGTTAAATTCTGCAACTAAACAAAATTGTAAAGTGATTGGATTCACTTCTGGTAATAAAATGGAAGAATATTGTATAAAAAATAAAATTGAATGTCGAAAGATTGAACAGATACATTCACCACGTTCTTCATTTCCTGCTTTCTTGTATTCGATGCTTAACACTCTAAAGCCAATTTTACCTATTGGAAAAAATGACATACTGGAATCAATCTCACATCTAAAAAATCAACATGCCAAAATTTCATCAGAAAATCTTTCAGATACAAACCCTGCTATTTCTCTTGCTGAATGGATTGTTGGGATACCAGTCATATATTATCCGTGGGGTCTTAAGGCTGCTGCCATTCGTTTTAAAAACTCATTTCAGGAAAATGCCAAATCACATGCAATGGCTGAGGATGTGATTGAAGCCTGTCATAATGGCATAGTTGCTTGGGAAAAAAAGACAAATGTTCAGCCTGTTTTGATTAGAGGTCAAGATGATTTTGTCAAAACTGTGGAACGATGGAAAATTCTAAAATCATTTTTTGAAAAAAATGAGATTGAGTATAAAGAAATAGTTTCGGTTCAAGGAAATATCGTTTCAAAAATAATCAACCTCATTTATTTATTAGATTTTACAACAATATACCACTCGATTTTGAGTGGTATTGATCCATCACCTGTTTCTTCAATTGATTTTATAAAAAATCATTTATCATAATCAGTAGGAAATATCAATCGTGTCAAGTCTCCATGATTGTTTCACGAAAGTATTTTCTAAATCAGTTCCTTTTTTGACAGATGCCTCAAGTAATCCCAAGCAAGCAATTTGGGATCCACAATCACCAGCAAATTTTTGGGGAACCGCAAAAAATTTGCAATTTTGTCTTTTGGATATGCTTTGAAGCATAGTTGACAGTCTTTGATTTGCCGCTACACCACCGACAATCATCAATTCATTTTTTTTGGTGAAAGATAGAGCACGTTCTGTAGCTTCACAAATCATCGCAAATGCAGTCTCCTGAAGTGAAAAACATATGTCTTCTGTGCTTTTGTCAACAACCGATTTTGCCGCAGAAAGTAGCCCAGAAAATGATACGTCATTTCCTCGCACTGAATAAGGAAGAGGAATGTAGTTTGTTCCTTTTTGTGCAAGCTTCTCAAGTTTTTGTCCACATGGTGATGGAAATCCAAGAGATCTGCCAAACTGATCAAGTAGTTGTCCTAGAGTAATATCTAATGTTTCACCAAAAACTCTCCATCTTCCTGCCAAAAAGGCTAGTAACATTGTATGTCCACCTGAAACCAGTAGAACGAGAGGATTTTTTGCTCCAGTTAACATTTTTCCTAATTCAATATGTCCAATGGCATGATTCACTGGATAGATTGGAATTTTATAGAAAGATGAAAGTGTTCTAGCTACTACTGCGCCTACGCGCAAACATGGACCAAGACCTGGACCAGCGGCATATGATATTATATCAATATCTTTTACAGATATCTTTGCTTTCTTCATAGCTTCACGTAATGTGTTACTACTTTTTTCAACATGATGTCTAGAAGCCTCTCTTGGATGAATTCCCTCACCTTTAGGAGGAAGGTAAATGTCACGTATATCAGAAAGAATTTTACTTCGTTTTCCCTTTGTATCTAATACTGCGCATGAGAAAGTATGGGCTGTACTTTCAATTCCAAGACAGATCATTTTATCCTCTACTCAAGCTTGAAACAATTTTAATTACATCGCCGTGTTTTAATTGGTGATCAGCACCAATTCTCTGTTTTGTTTTAACATCTATAGCAAACAAAAATCCTTTTGCAATGTCTTGGTGTATTACTTCTGCAAGATTTTTTGCAGTGGCATTATCAGGTAACAGTTTGGCATCAGGAAGAACTTCTCCATCCTTGTTTGATAATTTCGTTTCGTCCTCTACAGGAAAGACAACAATCATTTTTAGTGTTCTAAATGCTGTATAATTTAGGGCAGTTTGTATTCCAGTGGAATTTAATTTTGACAAAACATTTTCCACAAGTTTCAATGCTTCTTTTTGTGCTGATGACATATTCATATTTTTGTTTAGAACAAACTTTTCATTTCCAGGTATGTAATCAATCATATTTGCTTTAGCAGCTTTTTTTAAGACTAATTCGGTTTCTGCACTACAATTTACAATATCTCTATTTTTGTGGATTTCATCTGTGATTCCCAAATCTTCACACAAATCAGCCTTGTTTGCAGCAATTAACATGGGTTTGGTATTTTTTCTTAACATCTGCGCAAACTTGACAAGATCAGAACTATCCCATTCTTTTGGCTTTTTGTTTAACAGATTCAAATTTTGTAAAACATGATGAACATGATGAGTTTTAACACCCAGTCCACTAAAACGCTCTGTGATAGCATCAACTGGTTTGGTTGATTGTTTATCTATCTCACTTGAAAGTTTCTGCCATTCACGTTCAAGTATTTGTTTAAACCATAAATCGAACTCCTCTTCAACAAATTTAATATCTTCATTGGGATCATGTGTTCCCACGCTTACCTGCTGTCCCTGTATATCAGTAGAACCAGAAATATCTACAACATGAATGAGTGCTTCTGCTTGTCTAGCATCATCTAGAAATTGATTTCCTAGTCCTTTGCCTTCATGTGCTCCTGGTACAAGACCTGCAATATCAATAAGTTTGATTGGTACAAATCGAATTCCAGAGATACATAATGGATTATTATGCTCGATTCTAAAATGTTTGCAGGCACAAGTAGTGTTCACATATGCAACGCCAATATTTGGCTTAATTGTTGTGAAGGGAAAATTTCCAATCTGAACTGGAGTTTCTGTTGCAGCAAAGAAAAATGTTGATTTCCCAACGTTAGCTTTTCCAAGCAGACCAATTTGCATGACATAGAATGATGGTATTATACATATTAGTATTACAGAGATTTTTAATTCAGTTAGTTTTGAATAACTGTATGCTAGTTTTAACAGGAAATCCAGGTGTAGGAAAACACACAACTGCATCTGAAATAATGAAACAAAATACAATGTATGAAATTATAGACATTAACAATCTAGCAATAGAACTTGGATTAACCGAAAAAGCAAAAGAAACTTTGGGAGTTTATGTAGCAGAATTAAAAATAAAGATGAAACAGAAGATTTCCAATAATTCGTTAATTGTTGGACATTTGGCACCATATGTTCTGGATGAGTCGGACGTTGATGTGGCTATAGTATTAAGGAAAAATCCAATGGATTTGATTAAAGTGTTTAAAAATAGAGGATACTCCAAAGAAAAAATCAAATCAAATACTGCGTCTGAGTTTATAGGAGTTACATTTAATGATTCTATTTCGTCCTTTGGTGAAGAAAAAACATTTCAAATTGATACAACAAATAAAACTCCTGAACAAGTTACTAGTATTATTGATAAAATAGTTAATGGAAAGAATAAAGGGGATATAGTAGATTGGTTTCATCTTGTTGATAAAAATGCAGCAATTCAGGAGTTGCTAGATATCATAGAATAATAATTTAATAATGCACAAAAGGTATGCTAACAAATGTTTGAAATAAAATATAGTGATTTGGCAGGTAGGATCGGTATTTTACATTCCAATCATGGGAAAATTGAAACTCCTGCTTATGTTCCAGTTATTCATCCTGTAAAGCAAACGATACCAACTAAAAAAATTCGTGAGATGGGTTTTGATCTTGTGATCACTAATGCATACATAACAATGAAAAGATATGGCGAAGATGCAATCAAAAGAGGAATTCATGATGTGATAGGTTTTGATGGTGCTATAATGACGGATTCTGGCGGATACCAAGTATTAGAATATGGTGATGTTGACATTGCACCTCCTGATATGGCTGACTTTGAAAGGAAGATAATGACAGACTTTGCTATACCTCTTGACAAACCAACAGGTTATGGTCTAAGTAAAAAGATAGCAAAATCATATGTTAATCAAACTCTGAAGGATTCTAAAAAAACACTAGAGAGTAGGAAAGATAATGGACAGATTTGGTTAGGTCCAATACAAGGAGGCGAACATCAAGAACTGGTAAAGAGTTCAACAAAACATCTGGTCAACTATGGATTTCCTATGTTAGCTCTTGGTAGCCCTGTAGAATTTATGGAATCATACGAGTATAAACTTCTAGCATCAATGATAATAACAGCTAAAAAACAAATTCCTAATAATATACCATTACATCTTTTTGGAGCTGGTCATCCTTTGACAATTCCTTTGGCTGTAGCACTCGGATGTGATACTTTTGATTCTGCATCATACATACTATACGCCAAGCATGACCGATACATAGAAGAAGATAAAACGGCTCATTTGGCAGATATAAAGCATTTTTCATGCCTATGTGAAGTATGCACAAAATTCAAGCCGAAAGAAATTCTGTCATTGAAATCTGAAGATAAAATAAACAAAATTGCACTTCATAATCTCTTCGCCATTAAATCTGAAGTGGATAAAGTCAAAGAATCAATCATGCAGGGAAGGCTTTGGGAGCATGTTATGATGAGGATGCGTGCTCATCCAAAACTATTTGAAGCAATTGATGTTTTCATAAAGAATTCTGATTTTTTTCTTAGCACTACTCCAAAATTTAAGAAAAGAGCAATATTTTTGTTTTCAAAAGAAGATCAATATAGACCAGAAATTCTTGCTTATCAGAATATTGTCAAAAAATTCAAAACCAGGAAAAAAAGTATAGTTATAACAAAAAATACTAGTACTAAACCTGCATATCTTTCAAGTGAATATATGAGTATGAAGAAAAAATTCAAAGAAAATGAATCAGTTCAATTTTGTTATTATAATCCATTTCTTGGTATAATACCATTAGAATTATCAGATATCTATCCAGCATCACATTATGAAATGCCAAGAAGTAATTTTATGCCAGAGGATTTTCCAGTGTTCACTCAAGTATGGGACGCTTTCTTTTCCAAAAATAACTTTGATGTTTTATACATATCAAAAAAAGATCCATTCATAAAATATTTTGTGAAAATGTTGCCAAAAAATATCAAAAGAAAATTCTTAGAAAAATAATAAAAAAAAAGTTTAGTGGGAAGATACAGATTATAGTGCTGCGTCTTCTGCCCAACCTTTTACGAATACACCGTTTTTGTGAAGAGGTACAGGTTGTCCTGCAGTATAGTTCATTGGTCTCATCCAAAAGATTGACTTTGTAGGGCACACTCCAATGCATGCTCCATCAGAGATACATCTCTCAGGATAAAATACAAATGCTTTTCCTCTCTTCCAACCTTCAACAGGTTTTACACGGAGTACGTCAGGTCCAAGAGTTGTACAGATTTCTACACAAAGTGCACATCCGATACATCTCTGTTCATCTACGTCTGGAAGTATTGCTATTGGCATTTATTTCACTGATCATCCAGTCACACTTTGCTATTTAAACCATGATTGAATTCTATAACCCTGTTATAGAATAGATCGTTAGATGAAACTAATAAAAAACAAAAAGAATACGTGATGGTTACACGCTTTATTTTCTCATTGCATCAATTTGACCAGTGGTTACCCAGTCAAGTAATTCTGCAGATGAAGGATTTAGATCTGCTTTTTGATTCATCAAATTAGCAACCCAAATCCAGTTTATCTGATTAAGAAGTGGTTTTTGTGACTCGTCACCAGCTCTGACCTTAGCTACAAGAGCCTTATCTTGCTGTTTTATCCACTCATCATAACTTCTTCCCATGAAAGATCGATCTTAGGTTTGCCTAATTAAAGGTTATGGATATTTTCCGATTTGTAATTTGATCGGTTACACTAAGAAGTTTTTAATGTGGTGGCTTAAGATATTTTCCGTGAAGATTAAGGTTTTAGGAGCTGCAAATGAAGTTGGTAGATCTGGATTTTTAGTAAATTCTGACAATACAAATCTTCTTTTAGATTATGGTGTCATGTTTGCTAGAAAGCGTACTGACCCCCCTTCATATCCACTACATGTAAAACCAAAAGAAATTGACGCTGCAGTTATCACTCACGCACATCTAGATCATTCAGGATGTATTCCCTCTTTGTTTAACGGAGGAAATACTGATGTCTACTCTACTCCACCTACTATTGATCTGAGTGTATTACTTATTGAAGATATGCTCAAAATTGAAAAAAACAAGCATGACTTTGATTTTCGTCATGTCAATAGTCTGCTTCGAAATTCTAAGGAGATTGGTTACAAACAACCAGTAAATGTTGGTGATGTAAAATTTGAATTCAGAGCTTCTGGACATGTTATAGGTGGTAGTACAGTTATTGTTGAGGCAAAAGGTAAACGACTGTTTTATACAGGAGATATCAATCTGAGGGGCTCCCGTATGTTACCTCCAGCTGATCTTGATATAGGAGATATCGATCTTCTGATTACTGAAAGCACTTATTCGCAATCACAACAAACACCGCGAGCTGAATCTGAGAAAGGCTTACTCGAATTTGCTAGCGAGGTTATGGATAGAAAAGGAGTTTTATTCATTCCCTCATTTTCTGTTGAAAGATCACAAGAAATTGCATGTGTGTTAAAAAATGCAAACTTCAAGTATCCAGTAATTATGGATGGAATGGCATTAAAAGTAAATGATATTATGTTTCGTTATCCTGAATATTTGAAAAATGTCAATATATTTAGTGATGCAGTTAATGGTGCTACTCTGATCAGAAATCATAGCGATAGGAAAAGAGCTATTTCAGAACCATGCGTTGTCATTTCTCCTGCAGGTATGCTGGTAGGTGGTAATGCTGTATACTATATGCAAAATCTTGCTTCAAGTGATAAGAATGGAGTTGCTATGGTTTCATACCAAGGAGAAGGTACACCCGGAAAAAAATTATTAGAAACGGGTAAGATATCGTTGAAAGGAAAAGATATGAATGTAAAAGCAACTGTAAAACGGTTCGAGTTTTCTGGTCATGCAGATAGAGATTCATTGTTTGAAATGATCAAAAATATTAAAGGTAATCCAAAGATTTTAACGGTTCATGGTGACCGTGAATCCTGCACAAAATTTTCAGAAGAAATTCAGCAAAAATTTGGTTTTGATTCTCATGCACCTAAACTAGGTGAAGAAATTACCATATAACATCCATGACACCATTAACAGTGGCCAAGTTTTCTTATGGCAAAACCAGGAAAATATATGGTTTGGAATTGATGGTCAAAATACAATTCAGATTAGCCACAAACCCTCTAAAACTGTAATATTATCAAAAAAAGCTAGAAATTTTTTGAGAGATGATGATGATTTCAGCAAAATTGTGAAAGGTATATCAAAAGATAAAATTGTGAAAAAAGCAATAAAACACTCTCCTGGGCTGCGTATTACACGACAAGACCCATTTCAATGCTACATTTCGTTTATTGCCTCAGCGAATTCAAATATAGCAAAAATTAGAATGTGTTTAGAAAAATTATGTAGAAGATTTGGTACTAAAATACAATTCAAAAATAGGGAATTTTTTTTATTTCCTAAACCTCAAATTCTGGCAAGTGCTACATTAGAAGAAGTACAACAATGCGGATTAGGATACAGATCACCATACATAATAGATGCATCTCGCGCTGTTCTATCAGAAAAAATTAATTTTAATTTTCTAAAAAAAACTGATTATCAGACAGCAAAAGAATCACTTGTAAAAATTCCTGGGATAGGAAATAAAGTCGCTGACTGTATAATGTTATATTCACTTGAAAAATTAGAAGCGTTTCCACTAGATGTCTGGATGTTAAAAATTCTAGAAAAATATTATTCAGATAAATTTGATATTGATACAAAAACTATTACACCGAGGAAATATGATATGATTCATCAAAAGGCTGTAGACCATTTTGGGAGTCATGCAGGTTATGCACAGCAATTTCTCTTCAAAATGGAAAGGGATTTGAATGGAAAAAAGTGGTTGTAAAACCCTTAATAGAGTAAAAAATTTTTGATTCTTGGGCTCATAGCTCAGCTTGGATAGAGTGTTGGACTTCTAATCCAATGGTCAAGGGATCGAAGCCCTTTGGGCCCATTATTTTTTAACAAAATTATTTATTCTCATAAATTATTCAATCATTATGAAAGATATAGAATTACGGTTAGATGATGATGATATAAAATCATATTCTGAGATCAAAGGGTTTGTTGTAGTACATTATGGAGGAAAATATGATGGTGTGGTGATTAACACTCAGATCATAGGTTCTAACAATCTAATTGTTTACAAATCATCTAACGGAAAACAAATTTCTGAAAATGTGTCACGGTTATTCATAAGCAAAGATCATATGAGTGATAATAAAGCAGAGTTTACTGCCATGATTGAGTTTGAACCTGAGCATTCACATGATGTTAAGTTTCGTGCATCAATAATAGAGCAACATAAAGAAGTAGAAAGTGATCAGTTGTTTGCTAAATTAACAGTCTAGAATCTAGCCTGTCCTATTAGAAGTTTCCCTGTCATCCATGGATGTGGATCACAGTGATATTTTATTTCTACAGGTGTGTTTGGTGGTGCTTCTGTAAACAAAAATTCGTATGTTTCTCCTGATTTTACTACACCAGAAGAACCAAAGTCCCCACTGTATCCATCGTTATAACGATGATCAGGTGTAACTGTATGCGGAACAGCGTCTACATTAGTCCATATTACATGATTATCGATACTCAATTGTACGTTAACTAATTTTGGTACATAATTATCCTGCTGATCAGGATCAGCTGAACCAACAATCATTTCTATATGTGTAGATTTATCAGGATGCAAAACATGTTCATCAACATCAGGTGTTGCAAGTTGTTCGGGAAGATAATACATTTGATAATAACCAATTCCTACCGATGTAGCAACCAATAATGTTAGCAATCCTACACCATATTGATGACCTGAAGTTGTACTACTCAATGTTCCTGCCTCGATGGTTTTTCTGAAGTTGATTCCTCTGACTCGTTAGTGGGCGGTAATGACTTTTGCGTACTTTCTACAGCCTTAGTAGTAGAAAATGAAGGTGGTTTTGGTATTTGTTTTGACTGTGCCATACCATATCTATAAAGATGGAAAAATCCTGCAAAAGTGATTAGGATTACCCCTGTCAACCACAAATTAACATTATTCATGCCAGATAGAAATGCGTTATAGGCAGCTATATTCAGGAAGACCTGAAATGCAAGCAACGCTACAAGCAGCCAATTTGTCCATTTTATGGACAAATTAATTGGTGATACTTTGCGTGGTGCACTCTCTTTGGCAAGTTTAGCCTTTCTTTCTGCATCTTTTGCAAGGTGAATCATCATTAAGGTAAATCCAAAGCTTAGTGGCACCAAGAGTAGCATAACCGTATAAAGGTAAATTGGATCAATTACCAATCTCTCTACAAGTGGGATTGTAGTATCTGGTGGTATATAGAATCCCCAGTACGTAGTTACCAATATCTGCGATATTCCGGTAATTCCTATAGCTGTAATCCACGGGCGATCCTTCCATGAGAATTTTTTATACCTATCTATGAACGGGGTTACCAGTAAAGCCAGTATGAACAACGCGGGCCACAAAACTCCTGTTAGGAATTTATCGTACTGTGTCCTCAAAAATGCATACAAACCTGTCAGATACCATTCAGGAACTGTTATCCCTGGAGGTACAGTTGGTTCAAATTTGAAACCCAAGTCAACAGGAAATACACCACCAGCCAAACACATAGCACCACATATTGCCATTACCATTGGAACGTCAAATACTAAGAATCTTGGAAAGTGTACAGCCATTAATCCAAGCATAACAAGTGGCAGGATGAAAACATGTTGTGCATAAAATCGAAGCACAAAATCATGAAAGCCCGCACCGAACGCAAGCTCACGAATCATCGGACCAGCAACCGGTATAGAGTTTGTAAGTGATGCAGCGATGCTAATTGCAAGTTCTGCTCTCTCACTGAAGATTACATCATATCCAGTAAACGCTTCAAGTATTGTTACAGTGCCAAGTATCACACCTGTTACCCATAAAATTTCATTTCTTATTTTGTATCTGCCACTAAAGTACTGATAATACATATGAAGAATAGCTAGCATAACCATGGCATTTGAACCGTGATAGTGAAGATTTCTAATATGAAATCCAAATGGCACCGAATCATTGATGAACGCAACACTGTCCCATGATCTTGTCATGATTGGTTCGTAATAGAACATCAATAGAGCTCCGGTGAGACCTAATGTAACAAACATGATGAATGTAAGCATGCCCAAAAATCCAAAGGGGCTTACGAATCGTGACGGAAATGAAAATTTTATTGCAGTAAAAATTGTTCTGTCTAGCTCATTCCAAATCCACGTAAAGAACGTGAGTAAACCGTTCTGTCTCTCAAGCGAAACGGCCATAACCTACCACTCCATTATCGTTTACACCCCACGTTGGAGGAGAAATGAACATAAATCCATCTGAATCAGCCTCGAAATTAAGTTGAGCAAGTGTGTTTGAAGGAGCAGCTTGCACAGATGCAGGTCCTATGAAAGCAGTGCCTGTCTTAACATCATACATGCTTCCATGGCATGGGCATTCCCCCCTCATTCTTCCCTCATCTGGCCAGTACTTCCATAAACACCATAAATGCAGACATACCATACTGTATGCTCTAAATGAAGACACATCTTTTCTTCCTCCACCAAATTTTTCTGGAAGTCTAATAAACTGCCATTTTCTAAAAGCTTCCTCATTCAGAACTTCATCAGCAGTTTCTGGATAAGTGATAACCTCAGCATGGTTAATTGGATAAGTGTTAAGATTTGCTTGTGTACCATCTGGTAATATTACAGGTACTTTTGATAGAGTGACAGATGATGGATTAGGCATGAATTTACCCCATGGAACAAAAGGTGCAAACGCCATGGATGTTCCTGCAGCACCCAAAAGCTTGAGAAAATCTCTCCTGGACATTCCACCAGGTCCTTTTTCCTGCTCAGACATTCAAGCTCAAATGTCGATAAATTGGTTATAAATCTTGTTTCAAGGTTTTATCCTGATCATGTTTTGTTCTGGCTTTTTTAATTGCAACAGAAGCTATAATAATTGTAATTATGACAATACTGATCACGATTATTAGTATATTTGATTCCTGAATCTCTGGTTTGATATCCTCTATAGGTTTCTGTATAAATGAATGATCAACGGTAAATGGAACTGTTTCCACTGCTTCATTACCGGCAAGATCTTTAGCAACTATCTGGAGATCATATGTGCCAGCAAAAACATTCGTTGTATTGTATGAAAGAGATGTTATATCCTCATACGAATCACCTTGTGGTAGTAAAATTTGGATTGCTCCTGTTTCACTCAGATTTTTGTCATTAACCTTAAAATCAATTTTTAATGAATTTGATACTGTTGTATTGTGTTTTGGCAAATCTAGAGTGATTTTGGGTGGAATATTATCAACAATGAAAGAGAATGTCTTATCAACATCATTTTCAAGTATGTCGCTTGCATGTATACGGAATTCATGTGGACCATCATTTAATTTCCAATTTATATTACATTCGTTACAGGTAGGTGTCTCACTTTCTACTTCATTTCCATCAACGTAAAATTTTACAAAATTAAGATTTTCTTCAATAATTACTGGCCTGATTTTGAAATTATTATTAATAAATTCAGGCATATCAAATATTATTTCAGGTGGGTCATCATCAGCAAGTATCGTATCAAATTTTGCTGCCAATGAAAAAGGTTCAGTAATTGATTCACCGTTAAACAGAGTTGAATGAAGTAATAATGTGTATGTACCAGTTTGGTTTATTGGCGCAAACATTACTGTTGATGTATTATCTTTATTTTTCACAGGAAAGAATCCACCACCTTGACTAAAAGGTGTCACTCCAAGCCAATCAATGGTTGGCCAACTCCAAAAATGTCCAAAAACTCCTGCTGGAACATTTGTCTGTATGATTTTTCCTTGCGGATCAATCATAAATACGGAAAAATTAGTGTCGTCATTTTCCCATTCAAGACTTATTGACGCAGAGTTAATTGTGTGGTCTTGTATATCAAATGAATATTGTCTCCAATCACCTGCCATATACTTTCCTGACATATCAAAGGCTCCCTTCACGTAACCATTTCCATACAATGTGTCACCCTCTAAACCATCTATCACAATTTGTTTTTCTTTTTGATCAACCACCTGTAGTATATTGTAGGAAACAGGTGAATGAACATCATGATGCTCACCCTCAAAATTTAAAAATCCTTGATATATACCTGGATATTTATCTGTGGATGGTGAGATGGTTGCAGATATTTTAGTGGAGTTGTTTGGTGGTATTGTAATTTTCTGATTATCAACAATTACATCTTCCCATAAATCATTTTTGTAGTAGCTTGCAGTAAGTGTATAATTCATTGCTGTTGAATTTTGATTTGTATTTCCTATCCAGTATGAAATTCTCTCAGGTACTGGATATACACCAATGACTGGTTCATCTTCAAATTTTTCTGCTGGGTTAGACACACGAATTTCTTGAACTGTTCCCCAAGATCCTCCCCTATTTACTAATGATAATTCATCGCTTGATATTTCATTGTCTTTGTTTTTATCGCTCCAATCATAAACATATAAAGAAGAAATTTTCAGATCGTCAGCATAGATAGAATCTGTTTGATTCATGAATGTACTAAATGGAAAGTTTAGGTTCAAAACCATAAGAGATGAGTCAGGATTGATTATACTATCTTGGTTAGGTTGTTTGTATATACTAGTTTGATCAGATGGTTCGTCTTTTCCAATATCACTTAATTTTATGTAATTTGGTCTATATATTCCCGTATCGTTTAAGATTGGATCCTGAAGATGTACTTTCGTGACGCCATCCATTTGTAATTTCTCTATCAATTTTAGTGTGACAGGATTAATCTTGATATCAAGTGATTTGTTTGTTGGATTTTCTAATGTGAAAATAGTCGTGGTTTTTTCTCCTGGAAGCAGTGTTCCCCCATACCAACTTGTAATCGGAAAGGTATTATCTGAAACTTTAGCCTTTTCCAGTCCAAAAATCTCTAAGTCAAATAAAGAAATTGGTCTATCAATCACCTTTTTGATGTTTGAAAATGATTCGTTATTGTGGACAAGAAATTTCCCACCTTCTCCATTTACCACCTTGACTGCACTTAACGCGTTTACTAATCCAGTACCCTGAGTAAATGGGTCATTTTGTAGATCATCTGTAGTAGACATTAGTATGTTCCTTATTGCAAATGGATCATAATCGATCTGTCTTTCATTCAAGCTTTCAATAACCAATGCTGTAGCTCCTGCAGTAATCGGTGCAGCCATACTAGTACCGCCAAAAAGTGAGAATTGTTCTTCATCTGTATCTGGTGTTATTGTTACAGCTGATGGCACAAAACTATAAGCGCCAATACTCATCAAATCAGGTTTTGGTTCACCCAGAATTCCTGGACCCCTGCTTGAGAAATCTACAACGTGATCAGAGTGGGTAGTTGTATTGCCAAATCTTGGTTGCTCCTTGAATGAACTATATCCAACAAAATCATTACTTGTCACAGCACCCACAGATATACCATATGATGAAATTCCTGGACTAGCTATTGTTCCATATCCATGCCCTGAATTTCCAGCACTGGAAACTATAGTCATTCCAGGATAATTTTCGTGAAGAGATTCTGGTGTAGCAAGTATGTTAACAATATGTGCCAAAAAATCAAATCCTGGTGCATATCCCAAGTTTGGAAATGTCGAAATTCCCCAACTGTTAGAAATTATATCTGCCTTTGGTTCTCCAGTGTAAGCCCATCTGTTATCTTCATTTTCAAATCCTGCAATCCATAGCCATGCATAGACAACATCTCCAGCCCACAGTGCCTTGACTGGAAGAATTTTAACGTCTGGTGCAATCCCCTTTATTGTATATTTCTTGGTGTCATTATAGATATCATACTCCGTAATTCCCTTGGAAGCAATAGTTGACGAGCTTGCTGTTCCATGTCCAAAAAAATCAGTCATCAAACCAAAAAACCTACCATCCTTATCCATTGGTGGAAGCAAAGTTCCATTAATTGCACCTACGTTATCATTAATCTCAGACTTTTTTGAAAAAATACCATACACATCCACAACGCTTGCTCCAACAATTCCTGCTGAATAATCATTTTGACCATCACCATCTGAATCATAAATCAATAACTCATTTCCATCACCAATTGATATTGAAGTTTCATCAGTGAAATCAAAATCATAATCTTCCGATCGAATTCCAGGCTCATCTCTGAAGAAGTCCATCCAAGAAGTTGACAAGTCTGGTGTGATAGTATCATAGACGCCAGCTTCGTTTGGGTCAGTCACTAAAACAGGTACAACCTGAACTTTGCCCATATGTGCATTCAGGATATATCCTAGATGGTATATTCCACTTTCGGACTTGATGTACACGCGTTCAGTATTTCCAATTTTGAAATCATTCTCTACTGTACCAGATAGCACAGTTCCATCACCAGCATATGGATAGAAGGAATTGTAAACAGAAATTTTTGTATTATTTCCATTCTGTATCATGTCTAAAAATACGCCCTCATTTGTAATGTATACAGTAGAAGTGGCATTCGCGGGGATGGTATGTGATTTTGTATAATTTTTTATCAAGCCAAATTCACTTTTGTTTGCATAAAATGTCGAATTGGTAAGTATCAGTCCTTGTCCATCCGCATCAAGCATAACAGGTTCATTCAAATGATTTCGTAGCAACGAATCAGTGATATCTGGATTTGAAAAATCAACACCGGTATCAACTACTGCAATTGTCACCCCGTCTCCTGTGACATCATAAAGTGTGTGAACTTTTTCTGATTCAGCAATGTTTCCAATTTGTGATATGTCAGTTGCTGTATTTGTTGACAAATATTTTGAATGAAAATCCAACATATAGTCCTCGATAACATAATATCCTTTTGATTTTAGATTATGTGCCTCACTTTCATCAAAAACACCAACTGAAAAAAATCCACTGTTAGAATTAATTCCGTATACAATGTTTTTTGTGTCCTGATATGCATTATTCAGTGAGTCATAACCGAACACGAGATATCTTTTTGGTTGATCATTTACATTCGTTATATCCAACGAAATTATGTCTGATGTTTTATCAAAATTAAAATTTGGAGTTTGTGATGGTTCAAAACTTTCAATAAATCCGTATGATTCTTCCTGCACTAGTATACATGTCAAAAAAAATAGTGTGAAGAAAATTACAGTTTTGAACATACTTCAAACCTCCTTGAACGTTTATTTTAATTATCTTCTTCTGGCTAGTATTGTTATCTGCAAAGCTAGTATCACAGCTATAGATGCAACTATAGGAAATAGTAATGAATTCACCTGTAATGATGCCTCCTCAATCGTAGTTACCGCCTTTGACATTGATGATACGCTATTATCAATTTCAGTTAGACTTCCACGAATTTTATCGCTAGCACCTTCAAATGTATCACCAAATCCATGTATCTCAGTTTGTAGTGTTCCAACCTCGTTAGATGCAGTAGTTATTACTTCATTTAGAGTTACTACCTGACGGGACAGCCCAGCTATGTCCTGTCCTAAAACAAGAGTTGCTGCAGAACCATGTGATTGGGTTCCTTGGTTAAATGCTACCATATGGAAGATGTATGTACCCTCAAGCGCTGGAGTATGTTCTACAAAGAACAATCCTTCATGTAACATGCTTAATGATTTGATCATAGATTGCACTTTTCCGTCAGGAGAATGCAAGTGTGATGATGATAGCAGGCTTGTAGCCTCATCATTTACCATAAGACCATCACTTGTGACTTGAACATAAACGCGAAAAGATTTGTGTGTAGCTGCAATTTCTGGTGCGAAGACCTGTACGTTTAGGTCACGTTCTATTGGTATTTTTGTAACCTCTGTTGTTGATGCAAATTTCACATCAATTTTTACTGATGTTCCATCTAGTGTGATGGATTCAACAGTATAAGTTCCAAAAGGAAATGTTGTTGAAGAAGATGGCCATTCCAGTAACTTTACACCAAATGTACCATCATTATTTGTGGTGATTTGTTGAAATTCTGCAATGGAACCATCAGGTGCAAAGAGGCGTACAACTAAAGGCTGACTGGCTGGTGCGTCACCATATACATAAAGTGGATGCCGGTCAGTGTATATTTGCTGATTAGTAAACATGGTGAGTTCATCTGCAAATGCCTGTGGTAAAGTAAACACAATTAATACAAATACAGTTGCTAATCCTAATAGTTTCAATTGTATTTGATGATTTTTGATCATAAATATGGTTTATGAATAAATTACTTTAGTTTTCTAAGTTAAAAAAAAAGAAAAGGGGGGGTTAGAAGTTTCTAGTCTTATACGACGTCTATGTTTACAGATACGGTTGGAGATAACGCTGTTGGATTATCAACACTCTGCCATACAAACACTGTTGCAGTGTAAGAGCCAGAAGCTGATGGTGTCCATGACAATGCTGGACTCATTGATTGTCCAGAAGTCAAAGCACCGGTAATCCAAGCGAGTGAGACTGTAACACCGTTAGCATCCTGTACTTGTACCAAGTAAGCGAATGACTGATCTTTGCCCGTTCCGTTAGAAACGTCTGCAGCAATCTGTACTTGTTGATCCGCTGATACTTCAGAGACCTGGCTTCCGAATGCATCGACTATTCGTGCATTAGATGCTGGGGCTCTCTCAAGTGGTGGATAAACTGTACCGACTGTTGTAGTTGCGGCAAAGGTCAATGTGTCTCCTGCTTCATATGGTTCAGGTAATGTTTGGTCAGTATATTCTACAGTGACGGTATCACCTTCAGAAACTCGTAGCAATGAACCAGTTGATTTGTCATCTGCAGTAAAGAATACTGTAGTTTCAAATACACCAGTTGCTTCGCCGGATTCATGTAAGGTTATTGATATACCACCAGAGTCAGAATCTGAGAATACATTTGCTGTTTTAGTGTCAATTACGTCAGGATTTTTGTCCAAGTCACCATCAACAAGAGTTACTATTGTAGAGCCACCTGGGCTTACACTAGAATCACTGAAGCTGATTTCACCAATATTCCATGCGATTAGCGCGGATGCTAGTGAAACACTACCATCTGTGTATTCGTATGATACTGTGATACCGTCAGTTTGACCTGCGGTATTGATCACACCATCGGTGTTACCATTAGCGGAATCCGCTGTTAATGCTGTTGCGAACACGTTTCCGTCTGCAAAGCCTTTGAGTACATATTCACCGTAATAAACGCCTGAATCTTCACTAGTTTCTCTGAGAGTGTAAGAAGTTGATCCAGATGGGAAAGTTTCCTGTCTGGTTGATACTTTAATCGGTAGAGCGGTTGTACCAATATTTTCTATTTTCTCTGAGTCAGTGTTATGATCAGGTGCTGTTATTGTGATTATTACTCTGTCTGTCCAATCGTAAATTGCT
>Ga0209445_1000281_pt1 | contig 28723 bp, 25 predicted proteins | sample MarorgKNORR_S2LV_4_FD_188223 | JGI IMG/M metagenome (GOLD analysis project Ga0209445, IMG submission 188223) | Marine microbial communities from the Southern Atlantic Ocean, analyzing organic carbon cycling - NADW_A/KNORR_S2/LV (SPAdes) (version 2) | ecosystem: Environmental > Aquatic > Marine >... | reverse complement strand
CAAGGCCGTAGCCGTGGCCGTCTGGGAGGGCTGTATATTCATCAACCTCGCCGAAGATCCTGAGCCCTTCGAGCGGGCTTTCGCCCCTATCATCGACAAGTTTGGCTCATGGACAATGGACGAGCTGGAGATTGCTCACAGCATCAGCTACGAGATCCCCGCGAACTGGAAGCTGATCTTCCAGAACTACTCAGAGTGTTATCACTGTCCGAGCCTCCATCCCATCCTGAACAAGCTCACATCCTTCAAGAACTCGTCGAACGACCTGGAGGAGGGACCGTTTCTCGGTGGCCCCATGCGGATGTCGATCGAGGGCGGGAGCATGACCATGAGCGGACAGACATGTGCACCTTCACTGGGAGACCTAAGCGGCGAGGAGCTGAGTTGTGTCCAGTACTACACGGTCTACCCGAACATGCTTTTGAGCCTGCTTCCCGACTACGTACTCATCCACCGGATTGAGCGATTGGCGCCGGAACGATCGAGGGTCATCTGTGACTGGCTCTTCCATCCCTCGGCAATGGCGGCCCCGGACTTCGACCCGAGCAGCGCGATCGAGTTTTGGAGCATGACTAACCAACAGGATTGGAACGTCAGCGCCCTGTCCCAACAGGGCATCTCGTCCCAGGCCTACACGCCCGGCCCCTACTCGGAGTTGGAAAGCATAATCGCGGCATGGGACCGGGAGTACCTGCGGTCGATCGGTGATGTGTAGGGCCTGCGGAAGGCACCGGCAGCACCCCAAGCACTGATCCATATCCGGGTCTTCCCGCGATGAGAAATCAGGCTGCGATAACCAATCTGTGCAAGGGGGGGCTCCTCATACGTTGCGTGACTCGTATGAGTGTAGCCTAAGGGCTGGTGTGCCATCACTTTATCCTTCAGACTTCGTTGCCCATATACCTTGCTGGGATGGAATCCGTTATGAAAAAGAGGTCAGTAGCTATCCTGATCGCGCTTACGCTTCCCGTGGTGGCCACCGCCCAACAGCCGGGTCTCGAGCAAGCTGCTGCAACGATTACGGAAGCAGGGTACGCTCAGCGGATTAATGTGATTGCCCATGACTCTATGGGGGGGCGAAATACCCCGAGCGCAGGCCTTGAAATGACGGCGGCCTGGATCGCTAAAGAGTTGGAACAACTAGGCCTTCGGGGCGGAGCCAGAGATGGTAGCTTCATTCAGAGGTACCCACTCCGTTCCATTGTAGTCGATAGCGAGGCATCGGGCCTTAACGCTCCAGGTACGCGGTTGGTATTTGGCCGGGATCTCATCCCCGTCTCAGGAACTACCGTAACCGGTAATGCTCAAGGTGGACTAATTCTGATCTCAGGGTCTGGTACTCTCGAAACCTCTGAAGCAAGACCGTTTGCAGGGAATCACGTGATCGTGGTCGCTCCTGCGGATTCAGATGGAGTAGATCGAAGCATGCGACAAAGGCTCTCTGCCCTAATAACTGCTGGAGCTCTCTCGGTGATGGTCACCAACTCTAGTGGTGATGAGTCCTGGACCGCGAGTGCTAGGAGAGCACTACGCCCCACCGTACGTAAGGCTTGGGGTGAGCGGAGAGCAGAAGGTTCTTTCGCACCGATTCTTCAGTTACGGATGTCAGCCCTAAGAGAGATTTTAGAGCCTCACGGAATCAATGCTAGTTCTCTTCAGGAGCGCTCGGGCAGTGATATCGAAGCCCGTCTCGTAGAGGGCCTCGAACTTACCCTTAACCAGGTGGTCCGAGATGAGGGCATCCTAGCACCTAACGTGGTTGGCATCTTGAATGGTAGTGATCCTGCCCTTGCTGAGGAGTACGTGGTCTTTTCAGCTCACATGGACCATGTCGGGATAGGTGAACCGGACGCAAATGGAGACACAATCTTCAACGGGGCTGACGACGATGCTTCAGGGACGATAGCTATAGTTTCTGTGGCAGAGGCAATGGCAGCACTGCCAGTTGCTCCTAAGAGATCGATGGTTTTTCTACTTGTGAGCGGCGAGGAAAAGGGGCTTTGGGGTAGTGAATGGTATGCAGAAAATCCGAGTGCCCCGATTGAGCAGTACGTCGCCAATTTCAATGCAGATATGGTTGGAAGGAACTGGCCTGACACGATCGTCGCTATAGGGAAGGAGCACTCCGATTTAGGCGAAACATTGAGGAGGGTCAATTCCGAGCACCCCGAGATTGGAATGACGGCGATCGATGATCTGTGGCCTGATGAGCGTTTCTATTTCCGATCGGATCACTACAATTTTGCCAGAAAGGGTGTGCCCATTCTGTTTTTCTTCAATGGTACGCATGATGATTACCATGGCCGTGATGATGAGCCTAACCGAATCGATCACGATAAAGCAGCGAGGATTGCCAAGCTGATTTTCTATCTTGGTGTTGATATCGGGAATGCTCTAAATCCTCCCGAGTGGAATCCAGAGAGCTACCGTCAGATTGTCCTAGGACGCTAGTAGGCGAGCTGTACTGGTCGTCCTCGTACTAGGACGGTGTCACGGTGCCCATTAATGGAGATGGTCGGGGTCAGGATAACACGGGAACATGTGGTCTAGTCTCAGTGCCCGAAGGATCTCTGCAGTCCTCGGATGAATCTCCCGAGCCCAAACGCTCTCACTTGGAGGTGTTTGTAGGCGTGCAGTGAGAACTAAGGCAAGATCGGAGACTGCTGGCTTATGGAGGTCCGTAAAGTCAAAGACCACGTGTGCATCCGAGTCCACGACATTTTTTCGTTGTTCGGTAATAACTGAGGTAGTACGTGGGCCTCGGGCCTGTTTATCGTTACTTTGCTTTCCGCCGTTTTTCATGGTGACCTCACCGTTGGCGTGCTAGACCCGCTCTTGTTCTTATCTAGTATCAAGAGTCATGCCAGATCGGTTTCGTTACATTCGGCCTTAATGATTGAATTGTTCTCGCTGTGGATAGGAAAGACTATCGCGGACTGCCCCTTCTGGCACAGAGAGCCCACGACAAGAAGATTTGCTGTATGAGACTTTCTCAGGTAGGACCTACGAATCGTGCCTGGCTGTTATCACTGCCATTCTTAGGCGTGATTTGTGTGCCAGCGCTCGCTCAGACTCAAACTCAAGTATCGGAGGTTGTGCGGCAAGGATATTTCCGGGCGGTGGGAGAGTTTTTCGCTCTACCTCCAACTGAGCTTGCGATTCTGAATGAATGGGAGCTTGATGAAGACGAGATTCCGGTAGCCCTATTCATCGCGGAAAGGACTGGTGTTTCCGCAGAAGCGTTGGTGGCCCTGAGGCGTTCGGGCCGGAGTTGGGCAGAACTTGCTGCACGCTACGGGGTCAGTGCGGCTGCTCTCCATGTGCCGATACCCGAGCAGAGTTCGGCTGGTGAGATTGCTACACTATACCAACAATACAGGAGCACGCCCGAGAGCGGATGGGCTGATATCCAACTTAAATCCGCTGAAATTGTTGCACTGATCAATGTCAGACTTTTGGCTCAAACGCTTGGGATTTCGCCAGCAGAAGTGCTTGCTCAGTCGGAGGAGGCTGATTCGTTCGTTAAGCTGTTTGGCGAGTTGATCCACTAACGACTGATTTCGGAGACTCCATGGCGCGAGCGAACTTTATTCCGCTTTCTACATACGAGGAACTTCCTCCGGAAGAGATGCGGCGGGAGGCTGAGGCGTTTCTCGCTAAGATGAGACGTCGCCGCACGGTGAGGGAATTTTCTGGCCGACCTGTGCCGAAGGACGTAATTGAGAACTGTATTCTAGCTGCCGGGACGGCCCCAAATGGTGCGAATCGTCAGCCTTGGCGCTTCGTCATGGTGGGTGATCCGGAACTCAAGTCCCGTATTCGCGAAGCAGCCGAAGAGGAGGAAAGGCAGTTTTACCAAGAGAAAGCCCCCAAAGAGTGGCTTGATGCCTTAGAACACCTCGGAACCGATGAAAACAAGCCATTCCTTGAGGAAGCGCCGTGGCTCATCGTCATATTTGCAGAGAGCTACAAGGTGCTTTCTGACGGGACTAAGGCAAAGAACTACTATGTGACAGAATCAGTCGGTATCGCCACGGGGATGCTTATCACTGCTCTTCATTATGCTGGTCTCGTTACGCTGACACATACACCTTCGCCGATGAAATTCCTCAATAACGTACTCGATAGGCCGGATAACGAGCGTGCATTCCTAGTGCTTGTCTGTGGATATCCAGAGGAAGGTGCCACGGTCCCAGAGATTACAAAAAAACCGATAGAGGATATCGCTATTGTTGTGGATCAATCTGAATAGGTATCACAGATGAGTACTCCAACACCTGACGAGTGGGCCACGATCTACGAGAAACCCACCTGAACAACATGTCGGAAGCTCGTGAAGCTTCTTGAGGAAGAAGGTGTCAGCTTCAGACGAGTGAACTATTTCTTGGAACCCCTCAGAAAAGAAGACTTGGTCGCGCTGCTCAGGAAAGGGGCTCTAGTTCCACGCGATCTGCTCCGGACCCGAGAGAAGTCCTATAGGGAGATGGGTCTAGACGACCCGAACTTAGATGATGATACAATTCTGGAAGCGATAGTAGCTGAGCCGGGGTTACTCCAACGTCCGATCGTTGAGCGGTCGGGACGTGTTGTGATTGGTCGCCCACTCGAGAACGTGCGGAAACTCTTCTAGTCGCTCCTGAATCCTGATCTCAGATTCTTAGTATAGCCTTCCTATCGCCAGGTGACTTCCATCGCAAAGAAGTGATCAAAGACCTCCCGCGTTGGATGGTTTCTCTCATTGGATTCAGGGCTTCTGATATAGAAATCTAGTTGCATCTGAGCCGGATTAACTGCTCCGGCATCAGTTCCTGTACCTGTCCGGACAACCAGTGTTTCACGATCTCTCATCCCTTGTGTGATCATGAAGTGGATCTGGTGCTCGTCGTAGAGTGTCGCACCATCTAGCGTTGCGCTTCCCCAACCCCACCCGGCTAGATAGAGAAGACTCTTGGGCCAGTTCGCATCACCGCAGCCGGCATTGCCGTGCTCATAGAGGAACGCTGCGATACCCCCATCCTGGCATGGTGAGAATTCCTCAAATCGATCGAGCTCAACCACATAGTGCCCCTCTGGAAGGTCAAGTTCAGCTCGGAATGTTCCAGTGTTAGCTCGTTCATCGACGTCAAGCTCAATCGTGCCGCCTACCGCTTGCACGCTACTGCCATCATCACCCATGTGATCCCAGGGAGAAGTATCGTCTAGCGTTCCCAAGTGATAAACCTGGCTCGCACTCACAATGAAACGACCATCATAGTTAGTGTGCTGCTCAGGGGTATAGATCCCCATCTCGGTACCCGGCTGGTATCGTGCGCCTGGCTGGAGTTCACTCGATACGCTGGAAGATTCAGGCCCAATGCACCCGATCATAGTTCCTGTGCTTGCTAGCACGAGGGCTAGCAAGCACTGCTTTTTCAATTTCAAGTCGTCACCTCGTCGAATGCTTCTTCAAGGAGATTGAGTGCTTCGAGCAATGTTTCCTCAGGAACTCCAAATCCGAGACGCAGATAATGGTCCATTCCAAAGTGATCACCGGGCACCACAAGGACATCTTTTTCGACTCTGAGTTTTTCAGCAAACTCTGTGGAATTGATGTTTGCGGAATAGCGGGTGAAGCAGAACGCTCCGGCATCCGGTGGGCGATATGTGAAGCGCCCTTCTTGTGTTGCCATCCACTTTTCTAAGAGCCCCAAGTTAGCACGCGTGATTTCTCCTGTGCGATCCAGAATGCGTGCCCTCGTTGCGGGCTCAAGAGCCATACAAGCAAGAACATCTGATAAAGTTGGGGGAGCGATGCTGGTGTAGTCCGTCCGGCCCCAAAGCTCCGTTACTAAGTCCGGCGGTCCGACGATCCACCCAAGTCGAAGGCCAGGCATACCATAAGCTTTCGACATCGAGTTCGTGATCAGGACACGGTCGTGGCAGCCCCAAAAGGAAGACGAGATCTCCCCGTTGGTTTCAGCGCCCTGGTAGACTTCATCAGACATGATCCAAGCACCATGCTGTTCAGTGAGTTCCGCAATCGCCTGCATTGACTCACGAGATAGTGCGGCCCCGGTGGGATTGTTTGGGTGCGTAATAATTACAAAGCGAGCCCCTTCATGAAGTGCCGCCTCAAGTTCAGATAGATCAGGTTGCCATCCCTCTTCTTCCACCAGATTCACCGGTAGAATCCGATTGTCGAAAGACTCAATTAACCCGGGGACTTGTCCGTACGTGGGCAGCATAACCGCGGCTTTGCCCTGTGATTCAGAGAGGTGCCAAAAACATGTAAAATTAGCTTCTGCGCCACCTATAGTGACGAGTACGGAGTCTTCTGTTGCGCCTGAGTAGAGCGAAGCGATTCTCTCTCTTAGCTTGTCAGACCCGTTGGACTGACCGTATCCCAATTCGATGTGGTCAGTGCCTCTTTCCTTTCCGGCAATGTCAAAGAGTTCGCCAACCGTGAGCGGGTGCACCGCACTCTCAGAGAGGTTGTATCGCACTCGGTGCTCGTAAGTCGACTGCCACCGCTCCATGCGAAAAGGGGTATAGCGCACGTCTAGGTCTCCTTGATCAGGTGTCGAAGTCACCACTGTATGTGGGTCTGTACCAAGAGTAAACATTGGTACTCGGATCAGGCTCTGAATCAAAAGTGGCCTAAACTCAGCATTGACCTGTTAGAATTCTAAGATGAGAAAGGTTCTCCTAATCATTCTAGACGGCTGGGGTCACTCCGATTTTGAGGAATCTCCGACTCCGGGGAATGCGATTGAATTCGCGAGTGTGCCACACTTCCGTGAACTCTACGATCATTGCCCTCGGACTCGACTTGCTTGCTCGGGTGTCGATGTTGGGCTTCCTGCTGATCAGATGGGTAACTCTGAGGTCGGGCACCTCAATTTGGGAGGGGGACGGATTGTTCCGCAGGATCTAGCTCGCATTGATAAAGCAATCGCGGACGGAGTGCTTGCTGATCACCTGGGTCTTGAGATTCTCGTTGCAGGGTTAAGGCAGAGTGGAGGGGATCTTCACATCGCTGGCCTGCTCTCGGACGGAGGAGTCCATAGTCATATAAGGCACTTTGCAGCCGTCCTAAATCTTCTTCCGTCAGACATCCCGGTGCGGCTGCATTGTTTCATGGATGGACGTGACGCTTCTCCCAAGGCTGGAACTGATTACGTCAAAGAAATCGGACAGCTTTGTACGAAGGGCACCGATTGGGCTGTTGCCTCAGTTATTGGTCGATATTGGGCGATGGATAGGGATAATCGCTGGGACCGGACGAGACGTGCTTACGAATTGATTGTTAATGGTCAAGCTGGGAACTGGATGGACTCTCCGGATTTCCTTGAGGAGAGCTACGCTCTTGGTGTTACCGATGAGTTCATTGAGCCCACTGGGATACGTGGTGTTGGTGAGGCGGGAATCAGCGAGGCGGATGCCTTGCTACTAATGAACTTTCGTGCTGATCGTATGCGGCAGCTTACCTCGGTGATGACTCTCAACGATTTCGATGCCTTCAAACGAGAAGGAGCTATCCCTGGTCGCGTTGTGACCATGGCTGAATACGATCCAGCGCTTCCTGTCTCAGTGGCTTTTCCGCTGGAGTGTCTAGAGGCATGTCTTTCAGAACTAATTTCCCAAAAAGGGCACCAACAATTGAAAACTGCGGAAACCGAAAAGTACGCGCACGTCACATATTTTTTTAACGGGGGAGAGGAAACCCCGTTCGATGGTGAGGATCGCGTTCTCGTGCCCTCTCCAAAAGTTGCTACCTATGATCTTCAGCCCGAGATGAGCGCTCTACCGGTAGCGAATGTGGTTACGGAGGCTATTCGCGATGGGAGGCACGACTTCATCTTGGTAAATTTTGCAAATCCGGACATGGTAGGGCACACGGGTTCAATTCAAGCTGCGACCGAAGCTGTTGAAGTAGTCGATTCATGCCTCGGTGAACTGATTCATTCGGTCACGGATCACCCAGACTGGGTTGCGTTGGTCACTGCTGACCACGGAAATGCTGAGAAGATGCTCAACGACAACGGAGATGTTCATACGGCTCACACAGTTGAGCCAGTGGACTTCATCGTCTTTGATCCCCGCGATGCCGCACATGGACTAGAGGGTCCTGGGCGCTTAGCTGATGTTGCGCCAACGGTGTTGCATTTCATGGGCATTTCTTTTCCTGAACAGATGACTGGAAAAAATCTGGTTACTACTGCAAGACGTGATGACCCGGATATGGGCGCATGAACCAACTTGCGATCCCCTTGGAGCGCCATTGTCTGGACAATGGTCTAAAGATAGTCCTTTCCCAGGACAGCACTGTGCCGATAGTGGCAGTGAATATTTGGTATGGGGTTGGGTCTAGAAATGAACTTCCCGGCCACACGGGCTTCGCGCACCTGTTTGAGCACATGATGTTCCAGGGTTCCAAGCATGTCCCTAAGAACAAGCATTTTGAACTGATCGAACGTGTTGGGGGGACCCTTAATGCGACCACCTGGTTCGATCGGACCAACTACTTCGAGACAGTCCCTTCCCGAGACCTGGAACTTGCACTTTGGCTCGAATCTGACCGGATGGGCTGGATGCTTCCGGCAATGGATCAGGAGAAGCTCGACAACCAACGCGATGTCGTGAAGAATGAAAAGCGCCAACGGTATGATAACCAGCCATATGGTGACTGGGACCAACGCCTTCAGGCATTGATCTACCCAAAGGATCATCCTTATCACCACCCGGTGATTGGGTCGGTAGAAGATCTGGATGCTGCAACACTCGAAGATGTGGCGGCATTTTTTGGTACGTACTATGTCCCGAATAACGCTGTGTTAACGATCGCAGGCGATTTTGACGAGTCTCAGGTCATAGATCTTGTCCAGCGCTATTTCGGAGAGATCGAAACCGGAGCGCCTATCCCGCCACTTCCGGGAGACTCGTGTTTGGAGCCAATCATTGGTGACACTGTTCGAGAGCACGTTTTCGCAGAAGTGCCGCTGGCACGGGTCATCATGGGATTCCGCATTCCCCCCTATTCCTCAGAGGACTTTGCGGTTGCCGAGGTCTCCCGGGCACTGCTTGGAATGGGACGTGCGTCCCGTCTTTACCGTGCACTTGTTCGTGAGCGCCGTGTTGCGAAGGGGGTTGTGACTTATGCGTTTCCCCTTCTAACCAACGCCTCCATGCTTCTTACCTGGGCGACTGGATATCCTGATTCGACACCTGAACAACTTGAAGCAGCACTTACGGAAGAGATTGAGGCTTTAGTAGAAGCAAAACAAAGTGAGGTTGATCGTGCGATAGCTCTGACCGAAACCGACTTGGTGAGAGCGCTAGAGCATGTGGGTGAGCGGGCTAACCTACTCTCGATGTTTGACCTCTACTTTGATGACCCTGATCGCTTGAACCACGAAATAGATCGACTCAGAGCGGTGACGGTAGAGCAGATCAGGGACTTTGCAGCCTCACAACTCGGCTCTGATAATCGGGCAGTCCTTGTTTATGAGCCAAAGAGGAAATCTTGAGTCTATTGGATCGCACCCAGCCGCCTGCAAGTGGAGAAATTCGGCAATTTGATTTTCCAGAAGTTCAGACAGGGGCCCTACCGAATGGACTTGACCTCAAGATTTGCGTACTCCCTCGGTTACCAATTGTAAGTGTCAATCTGTTTCTTCGGGCGGGGGAGGGGAGCCTGGTTGAAGGGCGGGCAGGAACTGCAGTTCTTACGGGTGATGCTCTCGAGGGCGGCACTCTGAAACGCAGCGGTTCCTCGCTTGCTGAAGCTCTGGAGGGAATAGGTGCAAGACTTGGTGTATCGACTGGCTGGGAAGGGACCAACATCTCAGTATCAGTTCTAGCGGATCGACTTCCAGAAGCATTTGCTCTTCTAGCTGAAGTCGTTCTGGAACCGGACTTTCCCAGTGTTGAAGTTGACCGTGTACGTGAACAACAGCTCGCGGAGATACGACAGCGTTCTATGGACCCGTCCGCTCTCGCATCGGATGAAGTTAGTCGTCGCTTCTACGCAGAGGGTCTGCCATATGCTAGGCCACAAGTGGGGACAGAATTCTCGATTAACTCAGTGACGCGTGATCAAATCAGGGGTTATGCGGAAGCTTGCTATCGACCGGGGTCTGGAGGGTTGATCATTGTTGGTGACGTTGATCCAGAGCAGATCAGGTCACTTTCTGGTGAATATTTCGGTTCCTGGATCGGTTCTCCATCCGCGGTAGACAACTTCCGTGTTGATGCACAAACACGCGAGCGCCGCGTGTGGATCCTTGACCGGCCTGGTTCAGTGCAGTCCGAGATCCGAGTGGGTCATGTGGGCGTCGCGCGTACAACCCCAAACTATCTTCCACTCTCGATTGGCAACCTCCTTCTTGGTGGAACTTTTACCAGCCGCCTCAATCTGAACCTCAGAGAAAAAAACGGCTTCACCTATGGAGTTAGGTCACGGTTCAGTTTTCGCTCTCAGCCAGGGCCTTTCCAGATATCAACTGCTGTGGGTAATGAAGTAACGGCCTCAGCCGTTCGGGAAATCCTTTCCGAACTAGAGTCACTTGTGGTTGACGGTGTGACACGAGAGGAAGTGGATGCGGCTCGTGACTACGCTGCCGGAATATTCGGTCTGCATCTTGAGACTACTGGCCAGATTGCCTCTCGACTCCATCAAATCCTCGTGTACGGTCTTCCGGACGACTACTACCATCTATACAGAGACAACATCCGTTCGGTATCAACCGAGGAGGTAACATCAGCCGTTAAGGCGCATATTCATCCTAACGAAGTCCAGGTTGTCATCGTTGGTGATGCAGACAGTATTTTAGGTTCAGTAGACGCCCTCGGGCTTGGGCCACTAGAAGTTGTTTGATCAGAGCCGATATGAAGCGGTAGGATGTCACATTGCGGGTCTACAGGCGTCACACAGAGAGGACGCAAGGTCCACAGACCTATTGAAGAAAGGGCATTTCCTTGTGGCATGGTGCCTGCACACTGATATGCCAGCAAAGAGTGTTCTCTATAGTTGAGGAGTTTAGACGTGGCCGGTACACGCGAAGACGAGAGCGTCCAGCCTATTGCTCACGAGGGCAAAGCTCACGAGCGGAACTTCAAGCTTCGCGAACTCAGTGACGCAGATGTAGTTCAAGCTTCACTGGACGGTGATGATCGGGCATTTGGTGAATTGGTCCGACGTTATGACCAAAGACTACTCAATTTTGTCTATCGGACTATCGGAGACCGGGAGCGGAGTGAAGATCTGATTCAGGAAACTTTTGTTCGAGTCTATAGGCATCTACACAGGTTTGATCAGTCGAAGAAGTTCTCAACATGGATCTACACGATCTCGAGCAACCTAGCCAAGAACGAACTCAGAAATAGGTCGCGCAATCCGTTGGTACTTTTCCAGACGATTAAAAAGAACTGGAGTACCGACGACAGACCACTAGAATGGGAGGACCCGAAGTACAAACCTGATGATCTCTACAGGAAGCGCTACCTGAGGGCGAGGGTAGAGGAGGCTGTTGAGGAGTTACCAAAGCACCATAGGATGGTGTTTGTGCTTCGAGAGTTGGAGGGGAAGACCTATGAAGAGATTGCGGAGATCACTGGATGTAACCTCGGGACAGTAAAGAGCCGCCTGAACCGCGCTCGCAATAATTTTGCGAAGATTATCGCACCCATGATTGAGTAAAGGACTGAGATCTGAAAATAGGTTCTCTACCAAAAGAGGGTAGGCAGAGAGGACCGCGGCCCCACGGGATCAGGCTGGTGGGGCCGTAACTGTTGGAACCCGTGTGTGGTGGGTGCAGTATCAGTCTCAATGACTTGTTCCGAATACTTCAAGAATTTTTCCGATCTTATAGACGGAAACACGGCAGAGGAGGACGTACGGGCCTTCGAGGAGCACCTTAATGAGTGCTCTGCGTGTAGTCGTCACCGGCGCGTGATCGAACAAGGTTCGGCGCTCTTACGGACCCTGCCAAAGCCGAAACTGAGCGAGAACTTTGTACCTAGGCTTAGGCACCGACTTCATCATGTTGATGATCAGTATTCTCTCCGCAGTGCAGCTTCTGTTGCTACGCCGCCGGCTCTGCTAGCGATGGCGGTCATCCTGATGATCGTTTCTTGGTTACCTGTATTCAGGGATGCTACTCCCGAGATAGCTCTCGAGACGGTTGTCGTGGAACAACCTCCCCTGCAGGTCACGCGGCAGCCCTTAGTCATGAGTTCGTCTTCATCTGGATTTGTTGTGTATCCTTTTGCCGACCTCAGTGAACAAGCACTCTCGGATTTCCGGCAAGAATTGTGGAATGAAGCTCACGCGTTGCTCTTCGAGTACTCACCCCTGTCCCAACGTTCCCGACAGCGTGGTGTGCTTCGTCGCGCAGGACTCGGTCAGCAACGCTAGAGAGCCAGCTCCGGCGGATTGTCTCGGGCAACACTTTCACTGGACGAATGCCGGCTTAGTTTGATCGAGTGACAATACCTCAACTCCCTCCCGCGCTTGCCAAGGTTCGAGGTGGCGTCTTCTATCTGCACGGTGAAGACGCTTTCCGTAAGGAACAGGTGGTTACTGCCTTGATTGATGCGCACCTCGATTCCGCGACCCAAGACTTTAATTTCGACCAACTAAGGGGTACTGAAACTGAGGTAGAAACTGTGGCCTCAATCATGGCCACTCCGCCAATGATGGCTGAATGGCGTGTAGTTGTGGTACGAGAGGTGGAAGGATTCGCTTCAGGCAAGAAGGCTCGTGAAACCATACTGGAGGTTGTTAGAAATCCGCCACCTGGTCTCGCGTTAATCCTGAGTTGCACAGTGCCACGGGGTTCCAGAGCTAAGTTCTACCGAGATCTTTCAAGCCTGTCACATTCGGTAGAATTCAAGACATTTACGAGTGCCGATATTCCAGGCTGGTTAATCAACAGGGCCCGGGAAGCTTATTCAGTGGAAATTGAGGTAGAGGCAGCGCAGGCACTCTCATCAGCGATCGGAACGAATCTAGGGGTACTGGACCGCGAATTAGAGAAACTCTCTGACTTCTTGGGAGATCGCTCACTTATAACGATCGGTGATGTTGAAGCTGTCGGAACGAAACTCCCATCACAGGATCGTTGGCGTTGGTTTGACCTCGTCGGTGAACGCCGATTTCAGGAAGCACTAACAGGTCTCGACGTTCTGATTGGGCAAGGTGAATCAGGGGTCGGGCTCGTGATAGGCTTAGCAAACCATCTGTTACGGTTAGGGGTCGCATCTACTAAAGGTTTCCGTAGTCTAGAGGCGGCGCTTCCACCTCACCAAAAATGGTTGGCAAAGCGGGTGATGGCCCAATCCAAGAAATGGCCACCGGGTGAGCTCGACGCTGCTATTGAGGGATTACTCCGGGCTGATCGTCTCTTGAAGGCATCGCCGCAAAGTGATCAACACTTTGTCGAAGAGTGGCTATTGGGTCTGATGTCACGGGCCGTTGCCGCATGATAGGTCGTCTAAATGGAATCGGGCTGTTGATTCTTGCTATGTCATCCCTGGTTCCTCTCCCCGGAGGGGCTCAGACGGATGCTATTAGGCTCCCAGAGATTGAAGAACTTGCGCAAAATGGTCGTTCTGATGAGGCACGGGCTGCTTTATTAGGCTGGTGGGAAGAATCCCGGGTTCTCGCATCGAGAGAAGAACGCCAGTACGCCCTCTGGCTACGTGGCCGCCTTACCGTTGACCCATCACAGGCTGTAAGAGACTTCCAGCGTTTGGTCGTGGAATACCCGGCCGGGCCCTTTACTGCCCGGGCGCTTTACAGGCTTGTCCAGGAAGCTTATGAAAGAGGTCGTACCGCCGATTTCGAACGACATATGGCATCCCTCTCTCGGGACTACCCTGGCTCGTCGGTGTTGGCTGAAGCCGAAGCATGGATCAGTGGAGCCCCAGGGGCAGCCCCCCCTCTGGTTATGCGATCTACAATTTCTGAGCTGCCTGTTGAGGATCAAGATGGTGCCGCGACTCCGGCTGATACAGCACCGTATTCAGTTCAGTTGGGGGCATTCTCAAATGAGGGGCGTGCCGCAGCGCTCTTCGATCTTGCTCGTGCAGCTGATCTGAATATTAGGTTGGTACGGATGCCACAAAGTAACTTGATCCATGTGCGTGCAGGTCGCTTTGAGACCTCGATAGAAGCGACGGAATTCTCGAGACGAGTGACCGGGCTTGGATTCACGGCAGCTGTTGTACGAGATGCGCAAGATGAGGAGTTGGTCCGCAGTAGTTTCAGAGTTCCCAGTAATGACTAAGCACACTAAAATAGTCGATTACTGACATTCATCCTTGAGCATGGGCTCCTCGAGTCTATTTTCACGTATGGCCCCGGCGGACACACCCCTGATGCGGCAGTGGCGAGAAGCGAAGGCGGATCATGCCGATTCGCTGCTATTCTTCCGCGTTGGTGACTTTTATGAACTGTTCCATGACGACGCTGAAGAGGGCGCAAGGCTACTGGGCCTGACCCTCACATCACGGAACAACGGGGCTGCCGCTGGAGTGCCCTTGGCGGGGATCCCTGCCAAGGCGCTTGACGAATACCTATCAAAGCTCGTGAGGTTGGGCCGACGCGTTGCGATATGCGACCAAGTTGAAGACCCCGCGGAAGCGAAGGGGATTGTCCGGCGAGAAGTCACAGAGATGATTACACCTGGGACTGTGCTTGCCGACTCACTGCTAATGAAGCACCGGAATAACTTCTTGGTGGCTCTCGTTGACGCGGGGACGGACTCCTTCGGTATGGCCGCCTTGGACGTATCAACGGGTGAAATGTCTGCACAGCTCGTTCCCGCCAGTGAACTTCGTGCCGAACTTGGGCGGCTGGAGCCTTCAGAACTACTCTTACCTTACTCGCTTGAAACTTCGGACCAGTTGACCTGGGCGGCTGGGCCATCCATTCCTCGAACTCTGCGTGCGGACTGGATGTTCGACGCAGACCTCTCAACGGACGCCCTCCTGAGTTTTTTCGGAGTCCATTCACTTGATGGCTTTGGATTTCAATCTGAAGATCAATCGCTCGTGCGGGTTTCTGGGGCGCTTGTTCAGTACTTAAAAGAGATTCGCCCTGCGGGCGTGTCACACCTGAAACCACCTCGGATTCGCCGTCCTGGCCAGATCATGCTTCTCGATGAGATGACTCGAAAAAATCTCGAGTTGATTGAGCCTCTTCGCACTGGAGAAAAAGGGGGTGCGTTACTCGATGTCCTCGATGTCACTACGACACCCATGGGTGGACGGCTTCTGCGTCGTTGGGTACTAGAGCCGCTTATTCACATTGAGGATATCTGTGTTCGACACGGAGCGGTGGAGGAGTTCGTGGAGCGCCCTGACGTCAGAAGGCGGATTCGAGGATCCCTTTCTGGCATTACAGATCTTGAGCGGCTAGCGGGCAAGGTCGGTACGGGGCGGGTCACACCGCGGGATCTCGCAGGGCTAGAGAGATCTCTTGAGCAGCTCCCTGAGATCCAGGCTGCAGGTATTGAGGCAAAAGATTCCCTGATTCGTGAATGTGCGGTCGACAAGGACTGCTTGGAGGACGTATCCACGCTGTTGAAAAGGGCGATTTCAGATGACCCGCCGGCGACCCTCCAGGAGGGGGGAGTCGTCAGGAAGGGCTGGTCGGAGGATCTGGACGAGCTTCGTGCAGTCAGAGACGGGGCACGGGACTTCATAGCAAGTCTCCAGGTTCGTGAGCGTGAAAGAACCGGTGTCGCATCTCTGAAGGTTGGTTTCAACAAAGTCTTTGGTTACTACCTCGAAGTTACTCGAGCAAACCTAGACAAGGTGCCTGTTGACTATGTCAGGAAGCAGACACTCGCGAACGCTGAACGTTACTTCACTCCTGAGCTCAAAGAATGGGAAGAGAAAGTTTTCGGGGCAGAGGACCGAATTTCGCATTTGGAGGCTGAGCTTTTTAGTGATATCCGAGGGCGTGTCGCCATGGAGATCGGTCGGCTCCAAGACACCGCTGAGAGAATCGCGACGCTAGATGTGCTGGTAAGCTTCGCAGAAATCGCAGCCAGCCAAAATTATGTGCGGCCTGAGATCCACTCGGGTTTTGAGCTCGAACTTGTAGCTAGTCGACATCCTGTCGTAGAGACGATGATGCCCCGTGAGAAGTTCATTCCGAACGACATCTGCCTTGACGAGAATGGATGGATCGTCGTGTTAACAGGACCAAACATGGCGGGTAAGAGCACCGTGCTCAGGCAAGTCGGATTAATTCAACTTCTAGCTCAGATTGGATCCTTCGTACCTGCGGACCAGGCCAGAATACCGGTAGCGGATCGCATATTCACTCGTGTTGGCGCCTCCGATAACCTGGCACGCGGTCAGTCAACGTTCATGGTAGAAATGAGCGAGACCGCAGCGATCGTCCATGGAGCCACTGAAATGAGTCTGGTCTTGCTCGATGAAATTGGTCGGGGGACTTCCACTTATGATGGCGTGTCGATTGCGTGGTCCGTCACTGAATATCTGCACGAAGAACTAGGCTCGAAAACCATTTTTGCCACGCACTACCATGAGTTGACCCAACTAGGCGATCTGCTTCCCGGTGTGAAGAATATGAATGTCTTGGTTCGAGAAGTTGGATCGGATATCGTGTTTCTGCGCCGACTACTAGAGGGGGGTGCAGATCGTTCATATGGGATCCAGGTTGCCCGTCTTGCTGGCTTGCCTGACACGATCGTAGCACGTGCGCAGGAACTCCTTGTGGAATTGGAGGGAACACACACGGGTGGCGGAGAAGGCCTCGGGAGGCATGGTATTCATCGTCCAGGATCGGAAACTGCGCCGGACCAGCTATCGATGTTTCGGGCAGATCACCCTGCCTTGATTCGCTTGCGCGAGATGGATCCAGATGATTTGACTCCCCGGGACGCCCTGGAACTCCTGTATCAATTGAGGGCAGTTGCACACGGAGTCGAGAACACCGAATGAAATCCACCGAAGACTTTTGTTTGCAAAGGAGAACGCTAGGGGGCTTCGTAATTCTTGGAATGCTTGTTGCAGCGTTCTCGTGCGGTGGGGAAAGCGAAATTGAACAACCGATACCACTACTAGATGAGATGACGATTGATTACCCGCTAAGCCTTTGGGATCAAGCTATAGAGGGTGAAACGTTGCTAAGGGTGCTAGTTACCGAAGGAGGTTCTGTCGACTCTGTGGAGATCTCCGAATCCTCTGGTTACTCCGCTTTCGATTCTGCAGCGGTTGCTGGAGCAATAGACCTACGGTTTAATCCGGCTACCCAAGATGGGGAGAGTATTGAGGTATGGGTGACGTTGCCTGTTCAGTTCTCTAAGCGTCCCTCGCCTGATAACAAAAATTAGTGTCCTATCCAACTTTATAGGGGTTACGAAAGCCTTGTCTCCAATGTCTGAACGCCACAGGGAGCCATACGACAGTGTACTAGATCTGATTGGATGGACACCTATGGTACGGTTAAGCTCAGTTGTTGATGGTGCTCGCACGCCGGTCTATGTGAAACTGGAGTTCATGGGCCCGGGGGGCTCGATCAAAGACCGTATCGGTCTTGCAATGATTGAGGCAGCTGAGAGGGAGGGGACTCTCAAGGCGGGTGGGACGGTCGTCGAAGCTACTGGAGGTAACACTGGGCTCGCTCTAGCGATGGCGGCTTCGCTCAAGGGATATCGTTGCATTTGTACGATGCCAGATAAGATGAGCAGTGAAAAGGTCAAACTCTTGCGTGCCTTTGGAGCGGAGGTGGTCATCACGCCTACGGCAGTGCCTCCTGATCATCCTGATCACTATCTCCAGAAAGCGCGTGCTATCACAGCTGCGACTCCGGGTGCCGTGATGGCAGATCAGTTTTACAACGAGGCAAATCCGCAGATCCATTATGAGACAACAGGGCGGGAGATTTGGGAACAGAGTGGGGGGCGGGTTACCCATTTCGTGGCTTCTGCTGGGACAGGGGGCACCATCACAGGTGTTGGACGTTACCTAAAGGAAAAGAACCCGGCTGTCCGCATAGTCGGTATTGATCCTGAGGGCTCTATAACTGCTCCGTTCTTCAATACCGGAGAAGTAGGAGAGAGCACTCCTTACAAAGTTGAAGGCATTGGTAATGACAAGATTCCTGGAACACTGGATCTTGATGTCGTTGACGACTATAGAGTTCTCCCGGACCAAGCAGCGTTTGCGATGGCAAGGAGAATGACACGCGAGGAGGGGTTATTTGCGGGTGGCTCAGCAGGTCTCATGGTTCACGGAGCCATCGAGTTAGCTAAGCAAATTGATGATCCAGATGCTTTCGTCGTTTCGCTAGTTTGTGACTGGGGTGAACGCTACCTGAGCAAGGTCTATGATGATGAATGGATGCGTGAGAATGGCTTCCTTGAGAGATCCAGGCATACAACGGCTCGTGACCTTATCGACAAGAAAATTTCTGATGCGCCAGAGCTGATCACAGTAGAACCGGGAACATCGATACGGATTGCTTTGTCAACGATTACTGCGCATGACATCGGCCAACTGCCGGTTGTCTCCGATGGCTCTTGTGTAGGGTCGGTTACAGAAACAAGTCTGATGAGCCAAGTACTAGTGGATACTGCGCTGCTCGACAGGCCTGTCGATAGTGTGATGGCCCCTCCATTCCCAGTGATCGCTGATCATGTCGACTCTGAGGAAGTAAGGACTCTTCTTACGCGGGGCAATGCGGCCTGTCTGGTGAGTACAAACGGCCAGCTTGTGGGTATCGTCACACGTTATGACGTCGTGAGAGCCTTAACCGCATGAGAATAGCAGTCCTGATGGGAGGGGTTTCTGATGAGCGAGAAGTATCGCTGTCATCTGGGGTCCAGGTTGCAAGTGCTCTTCGTAATCTGGGTCATAAAGTCGTCGCAGTGGACACAGTGAGGGGATCTTTAGATGAGGCCGAAGAGGCTCTCTTACTTAAAGCGGGGGTGGGCGCATTACCTCCACTAGTCGGAGAACTAGCATCGCTAGACGAGGTGCAGACGGTGATGCTCAGTGGTAATTCTGCACTCAGCGAAATCGATGTCTTCTTTCTTGCGCTTCACGGAGGATCAGGAGAGGACGGCACCGTCCAGGCTCTTCTCGAGGTTGCTGGCGTCGCGTATACCGGTAGTAACAGACTTGGCTGTTCACTAGCAATGGACAAGGAGGTTAGCAAGCGTCTCTTACGTCAAGCAGGTGTCCCGACGCCGGACTGGCTGTGTGGAGAATGCTCAGCTGCAGAAGTTGCCGACACATTAGGCTTGCCTGTGATCGTTAAGGCAGCATCTGGAGGCTCATCACTTCGATTGATCCTCGCTCATGATCTCGAAGAACTCGGATCTGCAATCGATGAAACTCGTGGATGGAGTGATCTGATACTGTTTGAGAGGTATCATGCGGGGCGAGAGGTCACGGTAGGGATCTTGGGAGAAGAAACACTCCCAGTCGGAGAGATTATTCCTGAGCATGAAATCTTCGACTACGAGTGCAAATACCAACCTGGAATGGCTCAAGAAATATTTCCAGCTGATATTCCGTCGGACCTTGCTTCCAGACTGGGAACTCTGGCGTTATCAGCTCATAAAGCACTTAGGCTTCGTGACTATTCGAGGGTAGACTTCATTATCGATAGCCAAGGAGAGCCCTGGTGCTTGGAAGCGAACGCTTTGCCCGGAATGACCTCCAACAGTTTACTTCCTAAGGCTGCTGCCGCCGCAGGGGTGGCTTTCCCCGAGTTGTGTGATCGGATTGCTAAACTCGCGGAAGTGAGAAAACAGAAGGATTCTGATTGTTCTTGAGGCGTTGTGAATTAAGGAGATGGTGATTTCAGAACATGCCTACAGGGTTAGGGTTGGATAGATTCCCCTAGTAGTAAGTAAGACTAATAACAGAGAGAATGGCGTACTCGACCACTAGCTTTGGTTTCAGGTACATGATCACCCCTGTGGTGAAGAACCTGATAATCGCGAATGTGGTGGTCTTCTTTCTGACCCTGCTGGTCGGACGAGATTTCATGTTCGACTGGTTCGCGTTCCAGCCCACGCAGATTTTTTTCAGGCCGTGGGGTGTGGTCACCTACATGTTTCTGCATGGTGGTTGGTGGCATCTATTCTTCAACATGCTGGTGCTGTTTTTTTTCGGCCCCCCACTTGAGGGTCGCTGGGGCGAAAATGAGTTCCTGAAGTTTTATTTCTGCTGTGGTCTTGGAGGGGTAGCACTCAGTTACTTTTTCCTGCCGGCTGTAGTGGTTGGAGCGTCAGCTGCGATGTATGGCCTAATGCTCGCCTTCGCGATGAACTGGCCGAACGTGCCGATATACATCTGGGGGATCTTCCCGGTGAAGGCCAAGTACCTTGTGAGCTTGATTGTTGTCATAGCTGCCTTGAGCGCTTTCGGGGACAGCAATGATGGCGTTGCTCACTTCGCACATCTTGGGGGTCTAGCCGCAGGATTTATCTACCTGAGGGCTGATTGGCGACTAAATCGGTACCTGGGTTGGCTTAAGAAAAAGACTTCCAGGAGTGGTCGTCTTGCGGTTGTTCGTACTGACAGCCACGTCGGTTACTCAGCTGATAATGTTGCGGGTAAGCAACATGCAGATGATCCAGTACTCTTTGACAGAGTTGATGAGGTTCTCGATAAGATTTCTGCGAAAGGAATGTCCTCCCTGACTCCTGAAGAATTGAAACTCCTGGATCGGGTATCCAAGCACCATAGGACTAACTAGGTCCCAAATCCGAGCCACCGTTTTTTCTGAGATCATTACTCTGTTCTAGTTCCTTAATCAGTTGTTCGCCTTGGAGTGGGTTGCGAGGTTACTGATTACGCGATTCGCTGAACGCATAGATTCGGCGTTGATCTGACCCAAAGAGGTGCTCATGGTTTTGAGATGGCAGTTTCGCACCTGTTCGCAGAAGTGTCGTTCGGCAATAACGTTACTCTTGTTCACGGGCTGTGCTGGTGCACAGGTCGGCCCACCGCCACCGGTCCCGGAAGTATCACAGAATTCTCTGGAAGTAATCCAGGTCCCTATGCCTGATGAGTCGGCCTCACAAAACCAGGCGGATAGGATTAATCTTGATACGGTTCAAGCAGGAGAGTTCGACCAGGGTAAGATGTGGACCTTTGAATTTCCTCCTGTCGATTATATCAGTGAGACATATGGCTTCCGGCCGGACACAGAGTGGTTCGAGCGTGCCCGACTAGGAGCACTTCGCATCCCGAGTTGTTCAGCATCGTTCGTGTCTCCGAATGGTTTGGTCATGACCAACCACCACTGCGCTCGGGAGTTCATCTCCCAGGTTTCAGGGGATGGTGAGGCCCTGTTGGATCAAGGTTTTGTAGCGGAAAATCTCGAAGATGAAAGGACAGTCGAAGAGTTCGAGGCAGATCAGCTAGTTGAGATTCTAGACGTCACTGATGAAGTCAACGCTCAGCTTGACCTGGTTTCTCAGGATGAGCGTGCTGGAGCCCGAGCAGAGCTCCTGGATGAGATCAAAGCTCGAATCGTAGAGCAGCGTGGAGGTGAGGATTCGGGCTACGAAATAGAAATGATCTCACTATACAACGGAGGGCGAACATCCGCTTATGTATTTCGGCGGTACACGAATGCCAAGCTCGTAATGGCACCTGAACTGCAGATCGGATTTTTTGGCGGTGATCCAGACAACTTTACATATCCACGATACAACATGGATTTCTCCTTTTTTCGTCTTTACGATGAAACTGGCGCCCCACTTTCAAGCGATACTTACTTCCCGTTTGACCGTGACGGGCTGTCTGAGGGAGATCCTATTTTCATTGTGGGGAATCCTGGATCAACCAGCAGGCTACAGACAGTTGCAGAGCTCGAGTACCGTCGTGACGTGAGTGATCGATTCCTACTGGAAACGATTAGGAAGCGTATGGCAGTTCTGGAAGTTTATATAGAAGAAAATCCTGAGATTGCTGAGCAATATGATTTGCGGAACCAGTACTTTAGCCTGAGTAACACTGAGAAGGCATATGAGGGGCAACTCCAAGGGCTTCATGACCCAGTGATCCTCGCGAAGCGAGCTGACACTGAGGACAATTTCCGGGAGGCGATCAATACTGCCCCTGCCTTGCAAGATCTTTATGGTGGTTTAGTTGATCGCATGGCAGAACTCCAAGACTTGAAGCGGAGTCGCACGGATGTGGTTGCTGCGTTCTCAGTTTTTGGGAATCCGATTCTCGACTCATCGACTCTCATCAGGGGATTTTTTGGGCTCCAGGTTATCTCCATGCAACAGGGCGGTGCGCCGGCTGAAGATCTCGAGTCGATGATCGATAATGTTCGAGGGACCCCCCAAGTCCCCACGGAACTAGATGTAGTGTTAATGGCCGACCGATTTAGGGACTTGGTTGAGCATCTCGGTGCTGATCATCCGGCTGTGATGAGCCTGCTTGCTGGACGCACCCCTGAGGTGGTCGCGGAACAGGTGGTATCGAATAGCATGCTCAGTGATTCCGCTGATGCCGTAGTCGCTCTTGAGTCTGGCGGTATCACCCCTCAGGATCCTGCGGTCCAAGCAGTTGTAGCCTTTCTTCCCGCTTTCTTGGAACTGAATAGCCTTTTTGCCGAAGTCGCACCTGAGGAAGAAGCGATCGCTTCGGAACTAGGACGGGCCCGCTTTGAGATTTATGGAACTGAAGTGCCACCTGATGCAACGTTCTCTTTGCGTATCGCAGACGGATCTGTTAGTGGCTACGAGTACAACGGTACAATTGCACCTGTGTTCACTACGCTCTTCGGACTTTATGACCGTCACTATTCCCATAGCGGAAAAGAGGACTGGGCGTTACCGGAGCGGTGGATGAATCCACCCAGCTCTCTTGATCTTTCTACCCCGGTAAATTTTGTATCAACAGCGGATATTATCGGTGGCAACTCAGGCTCTCCGGTGCTTGATCGTGACCTTGAGGTGGTCGGTCTGGTGTTTGATGGAAATATTGAAAGTCTCCCAGGAGATTACATATATCTGCCGGAAAAGAATCGGTCAGTGAGCGTTGATGTACGGGTTATCCTAGAGGCTCTTGATGAGATTTATGACCTTGATCGGCTCGTGATTGAACTCACCACGGGACGTCTCTTCGAGACCGAGGAGGAAGCGGACCAGGTAGGTCGTTGATACTCGACCCCATGTAACACGCTGAAAGCAAAGCGATCTTCTTTAGTTGCTGACGTAGCTATTGTGTGTGTGGCTATGCCGCAGTCTTCGAGGTGGCGAATGGATGGCATGGTTTTCTAGCAGAGTTATTCACTCTCGGGAGAGTGCGGGCATACCCACACCCTACAAGGTAGCGATGTCTTTCCGGGGGATACCCTCTGTTTAAGCCTGCATCTTAGGGGCAAGGAGTCCTCCTTAAAGAAGTAACATCGAACATTCCGCGGTGCCTTGCCCGCCCCCTCAGGCCTTTCTACAATCCGTGTCTCCATAAGCTGAGGTGGCCCTCTAGGAGTGCCTCCTGCGACAAAATAAGGACTCACCACTACCCGAGTTCGTCGGGTTAGAAGATGTCCCTAAATAATCGACTTCCCGGAGGACTCTGAATGGCATCGGGCAAGGAATATACCACAGACCGGATACGGAATATCGCGGTTCTCGGGCATGGTGGCTCAGGAAAGACAAGCTTGATAGAAGCGCTCTGCTTTGTGTCAGGCACTTCGAATCGTCACGGCGATGTCGATAACGGGACTGCGCTTACGATGCACACTCCCGAAGAGCATGCCCATGAAATTTCAATCCAGATGACCCCGGCCTATGCTGAGCATACTGGTGTGAAGGTCAACCTTCTGGATACACCAGGATACCTGGACTTCACGGGTGAAGCTCTTTCAGCGGTACGAGTAGCGGATGCCGCCATCATTGTCGTCAGTGCCACCTCGGGCATCGAGGTTGGCACTGAACGCGTTTGGGAGTACTGCGAGGCCCGGGGAATTCCCCGGATCTTTTTTGTTTCAATGATGAACAAAGAGCACGCTGACTTTGATGGCGTGTTTCAGCAAATCAAGAAGCTTAGTGAGAGTGCACTCCCTGTAGAGATCCCGATTGGAGAAGGTCCCGCTTTTGAAGGAATCATCAATCTCTTCAGTGAAAAGGCTCATATCTACAAGAAGGGGACGACCAAAGGGGAATACGACGAAACTGACATCCCAGAGGATTTGAAGAATAAAGGAGCCCATTGGGAAACCGAACTCCAAGAGACATTGGCCACAACGGATGAGGACCTTTTAGAGAAGTATTTGGAAGGCGAAAAGATCTCCCGCGAAGAAGCGATTGATGCGATGGCTCGTGGAATGGCACGTAACGAAATCTCCCCAGTTTTCTGTGGTGCTGCCCCGCTTACGTACGGAATCAGGGCACTCCTCAGTAAGCTCGTAGAGTTGTGTCCTAACCCGGCGGAATCAGGAACCGAAATTGTTGGCGACCAGGAGCTTATGGCTGACGACGAGGGGCCACTCGCCGCACTCGTCTTCAAGACCGCAGCTGAGCCACATATTGGGGAGTTGTCATACTTCCGAATCTTCTCGGGTAAGGTCGCTAGTGGGGCAGAAGTTGTGAATGCATCGGATGGCCGAGCAGAGAAGCTCAACCACTTGAGTATCCCTATGGGCAAGGAGCGTCATGAGGTTCCCGTACTTCATGCTGGAGACATTGGGGTCGTGGCCAAGCTCAAGCACACGCATACCAATGACACGCTGAACAACAAAGGAAAAAAGCTGTCTTTAGATAAGATTGAATTCCCGAGTGCTGATATTGCGGTGGCTATTAAGGGGGTTAGCCGACAAGACGAGGACAAACTCGGAGAGGTTCTGCCTAAGCTACATGAGGAGGACCCGACGTTTTCTGCTGCGTTTAATGGAGAGCTTCACCAGACTATAGCCAGAGGTGTAGGCGAACTACATCTCGACGTGCAGTTCGAGCGTATGGAGAGGAAGTACGGTGTCAAGGTTGAAACTGGACAACCGAAAATCGCTTACCGAGAAACGATCACAAGACAGGCTGAAGGACGGGGGCGGCACAAGAAGCAGTCGGGTGGTCGTGGTCAGTTCGGGGACTGCAGAATACGAATGTCACCGAGGCCCCGGGGTGCGGGCTACGAGTTTGTTAACTCGATCAAAGGTGGGGTTATCCCGACAAAATATGTGCCATCTGTAGACCGTGGGATAAGGGAAGCATCTGTAAATGGAGTGATAGCGCACTATCCTTTGGTCGACTTTACAGCTGAATGCTACGACGGTTCTTACCATGCCGTCGATTCGTCTGATATCGCGTTCAAACTTGCTGGTTCGTCGGCTTTCAGAAACGTGGCCGAAAAGTGTGGGCCAGTCTTACTGGAGCCAATCATCGAAGTATTGGTAACCACTCCGGACGAATATGTTGGAGACATCATGGGTGATTTGACCTCAAGGAGGGGAAAGGTGCAGGGTATGGACCCCTCCACTGGTCGCACCACGGTGAAGGCAATGGTTCCAGAATCAGAGCTATATAAGTACGCCGCGACACTGAGGTCGATCACCCAAGGTCGGGCCCATCATACTCGTAACTTTGCTGGCTATCAGCATGCACCGCACGAAGTCATTGAAAAGGTAAGGGCCGAGCGAGCAGCAGAGAGGTCCTGATAGGTTGTGCAGCTGGTGCTGCGCACAGGTTTGGACTTGGTGATCATCCTTGGGCCGGCTTACATAAGAACTGGTAACGGCACTTGAACGAAGGCTTCCTCCTGCCTGGCTACTCACCATATTACGGTGTTGTACCTGCGCTTCTGATAGTTTGTACACGCTACGTCTGTAATACGGCCGAGTTATCTAATACCGATCCTTCTTATCACCGGTGACTCCACATTATCGAAAGGTGACCTATGCCGTCTAAAGTCACGGCCCTCCCAGTTCGGAGAACCTTTGGCCAAACCACGCGCACTGACGCGTGGTGGCTTCAACCCGTCGTGGTTTTTGTTGTCTTCACCTCTTTTGTTATCTACTCCACATGGGCTGCGTTCCAGGGGAGCAACTATTATTCAGGGAACCTGCTTTCACCTTTCTACTCGCCGCTGATCTGGGGAGATCCGGCGCACTCGTTTACCGGTACGCTAGAGCCTGGATGGTGGCCTTCCTTTCTCCCGGTCTTTTCTCCAGCGTTCGTGATCCTGTGGGCGCCCGTGAGCTTCCGTCTTACCTGTTACTATTACCGTGGAGCTTACTATAAGGCCTACTGGCCTGGCCCATCGTCCTGTTCTGTAGGCACACCTCGTAAAGCATATATGGGTGAGCGGCACTTTCCATTAATTATACAGAACGCCCATCGATACACATTGCCCTTTGCTCTACTACTGCTCGTTTTCTTATCTCACGATGCCTGGAAAGCTCTGTGGTTTGAAACTGGGTCCGGTTCAGAGGAAGTGGGGCTTAGCCTAGGAACGATCGTTTTGACAGCGAATGTAGTCCTCCTTGGTGGCTATACGTTTGGGTGCCATTCACTTAGGCATCTAATTGGTGGCGGGATCGATAAGCTAGCAGGGAGACCAGTTCAGAGGGCTGCATACGAGTGTGTTTCATGGTGCAATGGCCGCCACATGATTTGGGCGTGGTGTAGCCTGATTTGGGTGGCATTTGCAGATATCTATGTCCGGTTGTGTGCGATGGGAATCTGGGCGGACTGGAGGATCCTCTGATGACCCAGCACCAGGTCTTAGAGTACGATATTGTAGTGATTGGTGCCGGTGGAGCCGGTTTGCGCACGGCGATTGAGGCCGCAACTAAGGGTGCTTCAGTTGGCTTGATCTGCAAATCTCTGCTCGGAAAAGCCCATACCGTTATGGCTGAAGGGGGCGTTGCTGCGGCCCTTGCCAATGCTGATGACCGAGACAGTTGGAAAGTCCATTTTGCCGACACGATGAGAGGTGGGCACTATCTCAATGCTTGGCGAATGGCGGAATTGCACGCAAAGGAAGCACCTGAGCGTGTGCGAGAACTGGAAGGCTGGGGTGCGCTCATGGACCGCACTCCAGACGGGCTTATCAACCAGCGTAATTTTGGCGGACATACGTACCCTCGACTGGCACATGTCGGTGACCGTACAGGCCTTGAAATGATTCGTACCCTCCAGGACCATGGGATCCATGAGGGGATCGATGTGCACATGGAAGTCACAGTCAGCAAGCTCCTTATGGATGGGGGCCGATGCGCTGGTGCTCTTGCATACGATCGAGAGCTAGGACGGTTCAAGGTTTTCAAGGCCAAGTCTGTGGTTATGGCAACTGGTGGGATCGGCCGAGCTTTCTTAGTCACTAGCAATAGCTGGGAATACACGGGCGATGGACACGCGTTAGCCTACCACGTGGGTGCGGAACTGGTTGATATGGAGTTCGTGCAATTCCACCCGACGGGTATGGTTTGGCCACCGAGTGTGCGAGGTATCCTTGTTACCGAAGGTGTACGAGGCGAAGGTGGGATCCTGAAGAACAGCGAAGGTTACCGCTTTATGTTCGAGGACATTCCTCCGCTTTATAAGGAATCGACCGCTGATACTCCTGAAGAGGGATGGCGTTATGTCGTAGGTGACAGGGAAGCGCGCCGCCCTCCAGAACTACTCACGCGAGATCACGTGGCACGCAAGATCGTGAAAGAAGTCCAGGAAGGGCGTGGGAGCCCTCACGGAGGGGTGTTCCTCGACATTGCTTGGATCAAAGAGCATATCAAGGACTCAGAGGATCATATCAAGAAGAAACTCCCCAGTATGTATCATCAGTTCAAGGAACTGGCGGGTATCGACATTACCAAGGAGCCTATGGAGGTGGGGCCGACCACTCACTATGTGATGGGGGGTATTCGAGTGGATCCGGATTCCCAGATGTCTACAACGGTTCCAGGTCTTTTCGCAGCAGGTGAATGTGCCGCTGGACTGCACGGAGCGAACCGATTGGGAGGCAATTCGCTCTCGGATTTACTCGTATTCGGGAAGCGGGCTGGGGAATATGCTGCCGAGTTCGCAGCTGGGCACCCGCCGGTCCATCTTCAGGATGAACAGATTGACCTAGCAGTCCAAGAGGCGCTTTCTCCACTTGAGAGGGACCCAGGAGCGGACGTGGGGCCCTATCGCTTACAGTATGAACTGCAACAACTAATGCAGGACAAGGCAGGGATCGCCCGCGAAGAAGGTGGTCTTGCCGAAGCATTGGATGAACTGCAACAGCTCAAGACACGGGCTCAGGCCATGGGAGCTGGTGGTAGCCGAGAGTACAATCCGGGCTGGCACACCACCCTGGATCTGCAGAATCTACTTACGGTTGCTGAAGCCGTGGTTATGGCATCACAAGCACGAAAGGAAAGTCGTGGAGCGCACTCACGGCTGGACTATCTTGATAAAGATCCCGAGTGGGGAACAGTTAATCTTGTTCTTAAGAAAGGGCATGACGGAGAAATGGAACTTCGTAGAGAAGTGATTCCAGAGATACCGGAAGAACTCCAGAAAATCATTGAGGAACAAGGTTAATGAAGACTACGACCTTTAAGGTGTGGCAGGGCAACTCCGACGGAGGCGAGTTAAAGACCTACGAAGTCGAGGTTGATCAGGGCTATGTGGTTTTAGATGCTATCCATCGTATCCAGGCTGAACAGGCAAACGATCTAGCTGTCCGATGGAACTGTAAGGCCGGCAAGTGTGGCTCGTGCTCCGCTGAGGTGAATGGCTCGCCCAAGCTCATG
>Ga0209445_1000280_pt1 | contig 28778 bp, 26 predicted proteins | sample MarorgKNORR_S2LV_4_FD_188223 | JGI IMG/M metagenome (GOLD analysis project Ga0209445, IMG submission 188223) | Marine microbial communities from the Southern Atlantic Ocean, analyzing organic carbon cycling - NADW_A/KNORR_S2/LV (SPAdes) (version 2) | ecosystem: Environmental > Aquatic > Marine >... | reverse complement strand
TATTACTTAGAAATATGTCCCGCCACATCACAGGATCACCAGAAGCGATTCGAGTAATATCGTAGAAACCACCCGCCGATAGATTGAAACACTCTTTCGAATTTGTTTGACGGGACAACAAGTCTACTAAAACAAATGCCAAAGCGTGTGGAAGATGGCTGGTCAACGCTAACAGTTCATCGTGGACTGAAGGCTCCATGAAAACAACCTCAGCGCCGATCGTCTCCCACATATCTTTTACTGTCGTTATAGCCTCAGCACGCGTGTTAGCCATCGGTGTGAGTATAGTTCGATGACCATAGAACAAGGTTGCTGAAGCTGCATCTACTCCACTATTTTCCTTGCCGGCTATCGGATGGCCAGGTACATAATTTACGATCTTGTCACCAAGACCACTCACTGCCGCATCAATTATAGGCGCTTTCACGCTACCGGCATCGGTAACAATCGTAGTCTCCCCTAGACACGACTTGAGCTCGTGGAAAATCGATGCAATCGCATTCACAGGTGACGCGATAACAACCACTTCCGCCTGCTCAACTGCAACTCCTAAATCTAGCGACCAACTGTCAACGACCCCAAGCGCCTGCGCTCGCTGAAGGGTGCTTTCTCTACGGCCGAATCCTGTAATGTGACCCACAGCATTTTCACAACGGAGTGCCTTGGCGACAGATCCCCCGATCAAACCGACCCCGATAATAGTAAGATGATGGATCAACTTGATGCTCAATCAGGACAGCAAATAAACTGTTCGTGAATATCTATAACGCGAGTGCGACGGACATCGCATTGATCATCTTTTCATTTTCTTGTGGCAATCCGACTGTTACTCTCAGATGATTCGGTAGGCCATAGTTTGCAACGGGTCGTACAATCACACTTTGCTTTAACATCGATTCATAAACCGGCATCGCCAAACGCGCTACATTTACACAAACAAAATTCCCTGCCGAGGGAATATACTCAAGTCCAAGCTTTGAGAAATCAGCATAGATTTTGTCTCTACCCTGGGTATTAAGACGCCGACTCTCAGCAAGAAACTCGGCATCATCTAGCGAAAGTCGTGCCGCTGCAAGCCCAAAACTATTGACGTTAAACGGTTGTCGCACTCGATTCAACAATTCCGCTATAGCAGGCGATGACACACTGTAGCCAACTCGCATTCCGGCCAGCCCGTAAATCTTAGAAAATGTCCTCGTCGAAACCAGAAATGGGTACTCGTTCAACAGGTCTACGGCATTGGGTAACTCTGGGTCCTCGCAGTATTCATAATAGGCTTCATCAATGACCACTATGGTCGTTGCCGGCATATGGTCGAGAAATGAAAGCAGGGCTCCCCATTCGACCCAAGTACCCGTTGGATTATTGGGATTAGCAATGAAGACCACCCGGGTATTCCGGTCGACTAGAGAGAGCATTGCATCCAGATCATGTCCCCACGAACTTGCAGGGGCCGTTTTTAGATCAGCGCCGACTGCAGCGGCAGCCAGGCTGTAAACTGCAAAAGAATGTTCAGACACTACGACCCCCTGACCTGGACAGACGAACGCGCGCACAAGGAGTTCGAGAACATCGTTGGAACCATTGCCAAGTGTCAGCTGGTCTGTAGATACCTCGAGCAACTCTGAAAGTCTATTTTTTAGTGCGTAACCGGATCCATCAGGGTACCGACTGGTGTCTGACTCTTGCTGCGCAAGTGCCTTTGCAATCACGTCACTGGAAGTTCTCGGGTTTTCGTTGGATGCTAGCTTGACTATGTTGGATAAACCAAGGTCGCGTTCTAATTCTTCGATTGGCTTACCCGGCTGGTAGGGTTGAATTGCCCGCACCCCATCGACAGCTAGGTCCTCGGCATTGAACGCCATATTGCTCAGACACTCCTCGGATAGGAGCCTAAGATCTTAAACATGGCGGCATTACTCTTTATCTGTGACAATGCACTTCCAACGTTAGATTCTTGTCTGTGGCCCTCTATGTCAATGAAAAACATATATTCCCACAGTCCGGTTCTGGAGGGCCGAGACTCTACACGGGTCATATTAATATTGTGCTCAGAAAGTGGCGCGAGCAACGTGTGGAGTGCACCTGGACGTTCCTGTGCACTCATCACCAAACTAGTTTTATCTCGACCTGATGGTTGGACTGCATGACGACCAAGGACTAGAAACCTGGTTGTGTTCCCAGGTTGGTCTTCTATGTCTGCTTGGAGTATCTGCAAACCAAACGCATCTGCGGCCTCGCCAGCAGCTATCGCCACACTGGTCGGATTGTCGAGCACCTGACGTACGGCAGCGGAGTTACTCGCGCAAGCGACTCGCTCGATCGATGGGAGATTAACGTCTAGCCATTGCCGACATTGCGCCAGAGCCTGCTGGTGGGCCAGCACTCTGGTTGGAGAAACATTCCCAGCAGAACCGATAAGGCAGTGTTTGATCCTTAGATCAACCTCACCACAGATCTTGAGCGACGTCGTCAACAGTCTGTCCAGAGTGAGGTGGATGCCACCTTCTGCAGAATTCTCAACGGGGACAACGCCAATGTCACAGTGGTCGGCTTCGACCAAACGAAACACCTCCTCAATGCTCGATGTTAGCTCCAGATCGATTTCAGCGCCGAACTGTTTGCGGGTCGCAAGTTCCGAGAAAGTGCCGTCCGGACCCAGTGTTGCAATCGAAGGCTTTGCCTCAATAGCGCGGCATATTGAAATAATCTCCCGAAACAGACGTTCAATCGCTTCTGACTCTAACGGTCCATTATTTGCGTCCTTAAGGCGTCGAAAGATCTGCGCTTCCCGCTCTGGTCGATAAACAACATCAGCTTTCTGACCAGACTTTTGGTCTCCTACCTTTATGGCAGTCCGAGCACGTTCATTAAACAGGGCCAACAAACTGTTATCGATCTGATCGATCTCGCTTCGCAAATCTTCGATATCTTTGCTGTCTGTCATAAATCTATGAGGATTACGTTTAGTATCGACCTATCCACATCATTCGTTTATAACCGAAGCTGCCGGCACAAACTACTATAGCGCCTTCACCACAGCTAAGTTTCAGCTTCTGTTTCACTACCTGTTGAGTCCATGACCAGCCCCAAGCTAATCAGATCTTCGCCGTCGGCCAGCGTAATCAGACGGACACCTTGGGTATTACGCCCCAACTCTGAAATACCGCCAACACTAGTGCGAACCAGTCGCCCTCCATCTGTTAACAACATCAACTCATCTTCTGGGGAAGTCAAAACAGCACCAATCAACGATCCGTTTCTGCTACCGTTCTGAATTGCAATTACACCTTGTCCGCCCCTTCGTTTACGTGGAAATGCCGTGACAACAGTACGTTTTCCAAAGCCACGAGCAGTTGCCGTCAACACGGTTTTCTCCAGTTCATTTTGTCCGACAACCAGCATTGAAATCAGGCGTTGACCAGGTTTCAGAGATATCCCTTTTACCCCGCGAGCCGATCGGCCCATAACCCTGACATCGCTCTCTGCGAAGCGTATTGACTTTCCGGAACAACTGAACAAAAGCAAGTCAGAGTTTCCCTGAGTCATACCGGCTCCGACTAACTCATCGCCCTCGGATAATGTAAGTGCACGCAACCCTGAAGGCCTGGGCCTCAAAAAGGATTCAAGACTACATTTTTTTACAACACCATTGGCCGTCGACATAAATACGAATTGGCCTTGTCGATCCATGCCTCGTGGCAAGAAGGCAGTTATACGCTCTTGTGCACCCAAGGGTAGAAGATTAACAAGGGGGCGACCTCGCGCTTGCCGCCCAGCCTGAGGCAGTTGATAGACACGCAACCAATAGACTTTCCCAAAGTTGGAAAAACAGAGAATGGTATCGTGTGAATTTGCAACGAACATCGACTTTACAAAGTCGTCCTGCTTGGTTCGTGTCGCAACTCTGCCTTTGCCACCTCTCCGTTGAGCCTGATAGTCAGACAACGGCTGCGCCTTTGCGTACCCTTCCCCGGATAGTGTCACGACCATCTCTTCGCGGACAATCAAATCTTCTTCATTCAAGTCAAGATGCGTCGCCAAGATTTCAGTACGCCGATTGTCACCATAGTTATCCTTAATCTCCTTTAGCTCGCTCTCTACAACAGCCACCAAACGGTCGGGTTGCTCGAGGATGTCCAGTAGATCTCGAATAGCCCGTAAGTTGTTCTCATATTCAGATTTTATTTTTTCTTTTTCGAGTCCGGTTAAACGGTGCAGTCTGAGGTCTAGAATTGATTGTGCTTGTGCCTGAGTCAATCGATAGCCGTCCTCCCTCAATCCTTTTTCAGGATCCATATCTTCCGGGCGAGAGATTATCGAATCACCAAGACTGGTCAGTTCACTCACAAGCGCAGCATCCCACAATGTCGCAATAAGTTGGTTCTTGGCAGCGGTTGGATCAGATGCCGCTTTTATCATGTCGATAACCTGATCGATGTTAGCCAAGGCTACCGCCAATCCTTCAAGGACATGGGTTCTGGCTCTTGTTTTCCTCAGGTTGAATAGGGTTCGGCGGGTAACTACCTCACGGCGGTGTTGCAAAAAACTGGATAGCAATTCCTTTAGATTAAATAGTTTTGGTAGGTTGTTACTCAGACCAACCAGGTTTATGCCGAAAACCGTCTGTAATTGTGTGTGCTGATACAAATTGTTGAGAATAATAGCGGGCACCTCACCACGCTTGAGTTCGATGACCATTCGCATCCCAGATTTGTCGGACTCGTCTCTAAGTCCACTGATGCCGCTGACCTTGCCTTCTTTCACCAGTTGGGCAATCTTCTCAAGAAGTCTTGCCTTGTTTACCTGGTAGGGCAATTCTGTGACTACAAGACTTGAACGCTGACTGTCTCTCTTCTCCTCAATTTCGACTCTGGCGCGTATATGGACCCTGCCTCGCCCAGACTCATAGGCCTGTCTAATACCACTATGCCCGTTGATAATGGCAGCTGTGGGAAAGTCCGGTCCGGGTAAAATCTCCATCAGTTGGTCAATCGATGCGCCAGGTTCACGAATAAGCAGCAAGCACGCGTCTATCGTTTCGGAGAGATTGTGTGGTGGTATGTTGGTCGCCATACCCACCGCAATCCCAGATGAACCGTTTACCAGAAGATTGGGGAAACGTGCCGGGAGTACCGCGGGTTGTGTCTCGGTTTCATCGTAGTTGGGATAAAAGTCGACGGTTTCCTTATCGATATCATCAAGCAACTCGTGTGCAAGGCGGGACAAGCGTATCTCTGTGTACCGCATCGCGGCAGGAGAGTCACCATCTACTGAACCAAAATTTCCCTGACCTTCTATAAGCGGATAGCGCAGCGAGAATGATTGGGCCATACGAACAATCGTGTCGTAAACTGCAGTATCTCCGTGCGGGTGATACCTGCCAATGACATCACCCACGATGCGCGCTGACTTTTTGTAAGCCTTATTCCAGTCGTTACTCAGTTCGGACATCGAGTACAAAACTCGCCGGTGTACTGGCTTGAGGCCATCACGAACATCCGGTAGAGCGCGGCCTACGATGACACTCATCGCATAGTCTAAATACGACTGACGCATCTCCTGTTCGAGATTCGATGCTATGGTTACTTTGGCAATATCATTCATCTGCACTATTCAACTTGAAGCTCCTACAAAATTATTACGAGTGCCCGCTAAAGAACCAAAAACGATTGAATTACAGGACAATTCGAGTCCCAATCGGGACCAAAATCAGCGCTAGATTTTACCACAAATTGAAGCTCAACCGTGGATTAGAGAGAATGCTTAACGCAATGAAATACCATTCAGTCTACCGGTATCTAACGGTCAGAAAAAGACAAACACGACATCGTACATGATCAAAAAAGCACCCCAATTGCACCCTCGCACAAAGTAGTGAGTCCCCCGATCCACGGCATCAGTCCAACCACTGCAAGGCCATTAATCGTAAGCAGAAGTCGAGCATCTGCTTTTGGACTGAACTGCAATCCTGAATGCCCTGTTATGGGATCATCAAAATACATCACCTTAACGATTCGAAGATAGTAAAACGCACCGACTACGGATAAAACAACGGCTGCGACCGCGACCCAGGTCATATCTGCTTTCACTACCGCCTGCAATACTGATAACTTGGCATAGAATCCAATTGTTGGCGGTATCCCTGCGAGAGAAAACATCAGTAGTAGCATAATGAACGCAACCCACGGATGGGATTGATTCAGCCCCGAATAGTCTTCAATTAAATCAGCTTCCACACCCTCGCCTGACAAAGCCAGTATTACCCCAAAAGCACCCAAGGTAACCACCGCGTAGATCAATATATAGGCCATAGCAGACGCATAGCCGGAAGCCTCACCAGTCAAAATACCCAGCAGAAAGAAGCCCACATGAGCAATTGCCGAATAGGCCAGCATGCGTTTGATATTCCTTTGCGCAATAGCAATGATGTTGCCAAGAGCTAAAGAGACCATAGAGACCACGACCAGCATCCCCTGCCATTCTGTAGCGAGCGATTCAAGTCCATCTGCTAGAAGTCTGAGTATGATCGCGAAGCCCGCAAGCTTTGGCGCTGTCGCCAGATAGATCGTGGTCGACGTTGGGGCGCCCTCGTAAACATCGGGCACCCACATATGAAAAGGCACCGCACCCATCTTGAACAAAAGTCCAACCAGAACCAGTATCAGCGCCATGGTTCTGGGCAGCGTACTTCCGTCATAACGCACCATCGATGCTGACAATTCGCTGATATACAGCGTCCCGGTGAGCCCATACAGCAGCGATATGCCATACAGTAATATCCCGGAAGCCAGTGCGCCCAATACAAAATATTTCATGGCTGCTTCTGACGCAGCTGTCGAGTCGATCCGCAATGCCACCATCGCATACAGGCACAAGGCAAGCAATTCCAGGCCCACGTAGAGAGACAGCAGATGATTTGAAGCCGTCATCACCATCATTCCGACAACCCCAAATAACGTTAGCGCAAAAAACTCCCCTTTCCAAAGCCCTCTTATATTCGCGTAACTTCGACCGTAGACCAGAACACATGCTGTCAAAATGCAAATGCCTGCCTTCAAAATAGCGGACAGACTGTCCATCAAAACCAGGCCATTGAGTCCATAGACCGGAGCTGGCTCAGAATAAATCAGACTCAGAGCAGCGCCTACCGCCAGAGTGGCCATCGACAGGCCATATCCAAACTTCTGCTTTTTGGTTGCAGGCAAATACAGATCCAACACAAGAATAAAACAAGCCATGAGCGCAATGACGATCTCCGGCAGTACTATTAGAATATCTTGCTTAGTCATGGTCACTAGAGTTTTGAATTCGCAGCATGTTGCAGCAGATTTTCGACGGTCGAATGCATTACCTCAAGAAGTGGCATCGGATAAATACCCAGCCCGAGCACACAAACTACCAACACGCCTAACACAACTTTCTCACGCCCATTGACATCAACCAGTGCTTTTACTTTTTCGTTGGTGACCTCACCATAGACGACCCTCTTGATCATCCAGAGCGTGTAGGCTGCACCGAGAACAAGCGTAAGACCTGCAACGACTGCGTACCAGCCGTTAACCCTGAAGCTACCCAGGATAACTAGAAATTCACCCACGAACCCTGAAGTACCCGGCAGTCCAGCATTCGCCATCGCGAAAAACACAAAGAAAACTGAAAACACTGGCATGGTATTGGCCACACCACCATAGCTATCGATCTCCCTGGAATGCATTCGATCATAGAGAACCCCGACACACAGAAATAAGGCTCCCGAAACAAAACCGTGAGAGATCATCTGCACGATGGCGCCTTCCATACCTTGTGAATCGAATATAAAGAAGCCTAGCGTCACAAAGCCCATGTGTGATATCGACGAATACGCAATCAATTTCTTCATATCCCGCTGCACCAGAGCCACTAACGCGATGTAGACAACAGCAATCAATGACAGCCCTATAACCCATATAGCCAACTCAGAAGAAGCATCTGGTGTAATCGGAATACTGAATCGGAGGAATCCGTAAGCACCCATTTTTAGGGTTATAGCGGCCAAGATCACAGACCCGCCCGTGGGGGCCTCCACGTGAGCATCGGGTAGCCACGTATGCACCGGAAACATTGGCACCTTTACTGCAAAGGCCGCGAAGAATGCTAGAAAAATCAGCACCTGTGTAGCATAGGTCAGTGGTGTTGCATGAAACGATGCTATGTTGAAGGTGTGGCCTGATGTGAAATACAAATAGATAATGGCCACGAGCATCAGTAGCGATCCAACCAATGTATACAGAAAAAACTTTATGGCCGCATAAACTCGGTTTGAACCGCCCCAAATCCCGATAATTAGGAACATCGGTATCAGCATGGCTTCCCAAAAGAGATAGAAAAGAATAGCATCCATCGAACTAAAAACGCCGATCATCAACCCTTCCATAATCAGGAAGGACGCCATGTACTGAGCAACTCTATGGGTAATCACCTCCCAGCCGGCTATGACTACAATGATCGTTAGCAGGGTCGTCAGAATAATCAGTGGCATAGAGATACCATCAACGCCAAGAAAATATTGTATGTGTAGGGGCTCGATCCACTTATAGCGCTCGACAAACTGCATACTGGCCGTAGTGATGTCGAAATCGGTATATATCGACAACGACAACAAAAATGTACCCGCAGAAAACCCGAGCGCTAACTTTTTGGCTAACTGAGCATTGCGATCACCACCAGTCGACAAAATCAGTATTCCGCCCAAAATCGGCAGCCAAATCAAAATGCTAAGAATATTGGGGGTCATACCTTCCATCTTCCCTCAGACGGTCTCACAACCATAGTCCCCACGACAAAAATACGACCACGCCAATGATCATGACGAATGCATAGTGATAAACATAGCCGGTCTGCACCCGTTTCAAGATGCGTGAAAACCACCCAATCATGTTTGCAGTACCGTTTACTGCTAACCCGTCTATCAGCGCGACATCCGCCCGTTGCCAGAGCCACTCTCCCAGGCGGGTGCCACCGGATGCGAATAGCCACTGATAAAACTCATCAAAACCGTATTTCCTATTCAGTATTCTATAGACGAGCGACAGCCTCCGAGAAACGTTACCGGGTAGTGAGGGTGCTCTAACGTAAAAAATCCATGCCAGGACAATGCCTCCCAGAGCTAACCAGAGTGGCGCCGCAAAAAAGCCATGAGCCATCAGTCCAACTGCAGTCACATGATCATTTCCTCCTGCTAAGGGACCATGAGCTACCGCGTCTCCTAAAAAGCGTCCCCCCAGTACACCCTCAACCAGAAAACCACCGGACATGAGAGAAGGAATAGCCAACAGGACCAACGGCACTGTAACCACCCACGGACTTTCTTTCAGGTGTGAGCGTACCTGTTCGTCCATACGCGGCTCGCCGTGAAACACCATGAATATCAGCCGGAATGAATAGAACGCTGTCACAACAACACCCCCGAGGACGGCAGCATAGGCCAACCCTGCACCGGGTATGTTGGAGTGATGTACTGCCTCGATGATCGCGTCCTTTGAGAAAAATCCGGAAAACGGCGGTATCCCTGCCAGCGCAAGACTACCTATGACTGATGTGATGTAAGTAATGGGCATGTAGCGGCGGAGCCCTCCCATTCGTCGCATATCCTGCTCATGGTGCAACGCAATGATGACAGACCCCGCAGCCAAGAAAAGAAGCGCTTTAAAAAATGCATGGGTAGCGAGGTGAAAGATTGCAACCGAGTAGGCTGATGCCCCCAGAGCAACCGTCATGTAACCCAGTTGCGACAGCGTTGAATAAGCCACGACCCGTTTAATATCGTTCTGTACGAGCCCAACCAGGGCCATCAAAAACGCGGTCATTGCACCGATAATCAGGACCACAGATGACGCTGTCGTTGAAAGTTCGAACAACGGAGACATTCTTGCAACCAGGAATATTCCAGCAGTCACCATCGTTGCCGCGTGAATCAAGGCCGAAATCGGTGTTGGGCCTTCCATAGAATCAGGCAGCCAGACATGTAACGGGACCTGTGCAGATTTGCCCATCGCCCCAACAAAAAGAAAGAGGCAGATTAGTGTCATCCAGCTCCATTCATAACCGAGTGCCCCAGTTACCACGGCATTGTGTTTCTCGGGTGCGGCAGAAAATACAGCGCTATAGTCCAGTGTGCCAAACAAGTACATTACTGTGGCGATGCCCAGGACAAGACCCAAGTCACCCACCCGGTTAACCAGGAACGCTTTGAGGTTCGCCGCAACAGCAGATTTCCGTTTAAACCAAAACCCAATGAGCAGGTAAGACACCAAACCGACCGCTTCCCAACCAAAAAAGAGCTGTAGAAAATTATTCGCCATGACCAGCATCAGCATGGCAAAAGTAAATAATGCGATATAACAGAAAAACCTGGTGTATCCCGGGTCATCCCGCATATAGCCTATGGTATAGATATGTACCATCAGCGAGACGAAAGTAACAACGGCCATCATGACGGCTGACAGGTGATCAATCAGGAACCCGACTTCAAACGATACACCCCCGCTTGTTCCCCAGGTGTATATAGATCCATTAAATGAGCGTCCGTCCAGCACATCCAACAGAACGACAACCGAGAGCACAAATGAAATAGCAATCCCTGTTATTGTGATGCGGTGTGTTGCGTTGTTGCCAATTATATTCCCCCAAAATCCGACAATAACGGCAGCCGTAAGGCAGGCTAACGGGACTAATAAATAGATCACCTTCATGAATTGGTCGTCATCCACGCAATTGATCCATATCTTGAACATTTATCGACCGGCGGTTACGAAATAAAACTATCAGTATCGCCAACCCGATTGCCGCTTCCGCCGCAGCCACCGTCAAAATAAAGAACACAAACACCTGACCGGCCAAATCATCTAGATAATAGGAAAACGCGACAAAATTCATATTCACAGCCAGCAGGAGTAACTCTATGGCCATAAGAATAATTACGAGGTTCTTACGGTTCAGAAATATCCCAACAACACTGAGAGCAAAAAGAATCGCCCCCAGAACGAGGTAATGCGATAGCGAAATCATTTGTTGATCTCCGGCCGTTTTTCTGCCGGCATACTGACTATACGAAGACGCTCCGACTTGCTGACTTTGACCTGCTCGGAAGGAGACTGGTAGCGGGTATCTGGCCGGCGACGCATCGTTAACACTATGGCGGCGACGATTGCAACGAGCAGAATGAGACCGGCAACTTCGAATGCAAAAACATAGTCGGTATATAAGACCAGTCCCAACTCTCTCGTGTTACTGTAATCTGGACCATGTCCACCTGGTCGTGGCAACGAATGTGAGTCGAAACGATCTGACATCATCACCAATGCGAACTCAACGACCATAACGACGGCAACCACGGCACCGACAGGCAAATACCGTGTAAACCCGTCTCGCATTCTTTCGATATCGATGTCGAGCATCATGACCACAAACAGAAACAACACCATAACCGCACCGACGTAGACAAGGACTAAAGCAATGGCCAAAAACTCGGCTTCCAGAGTCATCCAGATACAGGCCGCACTAAAAAACGACAAAACAAGAAACAACGCGGCCTTTACCGGGTTTCTAATCGTTACTACCATTGCTGCAGACACGACCAACACGGTTGCGAACAGATAGAACAGTACAGAAAGCAGCATCATAGAGTGGACCAGTACTATACTTTCTATCTATATGCTGAATCTTGCTGACGCGCAGACGCAATCTGCGCTTCGTAACGGTCACCCAGATTAAGCAGGTCAATTTTCGTGACCACACCGGACTCACCTGATTCAAAATGATATTCATCGATATCCGTAAGGACGATCGCGTCAACGGGACAAGCCTCCTCACAAAATCCACAGTAAATACATTTAAAAAGGTCGATGTCGTAGCGAGTTGTCCTGCGCGTTCCGTCCTCTCTTTCGACCGAATCAATCGTGATGGCAAGTGCCGGACACACCGCCTCACAGAGCTTGCAGCCGATACAGCGCTCTTCCCCGTTTGGATAGCGGCGAAGTGCGTGCAATCCCCGAAAGCGTGGTGACTTAGGTGTTTTTTCCTCGGGGTACTGAATCGTAAATTTTTTCTTGAAAAAATATCGACCGGTGACACCCAGGCCTCTGGCAAGTTCAACTAGCGCCCAGGTGTCTATGAATCGCTTTATTAACGACATTTGTCGTGCCTATGAAAAAATGACGCCGAAGGGCGTGAAAAACTTGACCGACCCAATAACCGCTATCCAAATAAGTGTCACTGGAATAAACACCTTCCAACCAAGACGCATGATCTGATCATACCGATACCTGGGAAAGGTCGCTCTAAACCATAAAAACAAAAATGCGACTACCGAAAGTTTCGCTAAAAACCAAAACAATCCTGGCAGCCAGGTAAATGGCGGAAATTCAAACGGTGGATGCCATCCTCCTAAAAATAGAATTACCGTTAATGCCGAAATCATCAGCATATTTGCGTATTCCGCGAGGAAAAAAGCAGCAAAACCCATTCCTGAGTATTCCACATGAAACCCCGCCACAATCTCGGACTCGCCTTCCGCGACGTCAAACGGCGCCCTGTTGGTCTCGGCCACGCCTGAGATCAGATACACCAGAAAAAGCGGGAAAAGCGGTAGGAAGAACCACTGATGTAGACCACCAGACTGTGCCTGAATAATGGTGTTGAGATTCAAACTGCCAGCCACCATGAGCACTCCGACCAATGCGAAACCCATTGCGATTTCGTAGGCAACAATCTGCGCTGCCGAGCGCATTGCACCTAAAAACGCATACTTAGAGTTCGAGGCCCAGCCAGCAATGATGACACCATAAACGCTCATTGAGGTCAGCGCCAATACATAAAGCAAGCCGGCATCGATATCAGCCAGTACTAGTGTTTCCGAAAACGGGATCACTGCCCACGCGGCAAATGCGGGGGTTACGGCAAGCACTGGGGCGATAAGAAAGAGGTATTTATCAGACTTGCTGGGTATGATCATTTCCTTAAACATCAGCTTCAGAACATCTGCTATAGGTTGCAACAACCCTCTGGGACCTACCCGATTCGGGCCGATCCTGACGTGCATATAAGCAATAACTTTCCTTTCTGCGAGCGTGTAGTACGCGACCGCAATAATGAGTGGCCCAACGATAAAACTGATCTTAAATCCGAGTTGTAAGATCAACGGCAAAGAGGCCCAAGTTGTCGCAATCCAACTCATCCGTTACTCCACTGCTTGAACCACAACCACAGGGAAAGAACCGAGAACCGACGTTTCGAAAAGTCCCGTCGGCACGTAGACAGCGCCACGCGGTACCCGCTCATCGGGTTGAACTGGTAGCATGACTTCACCGGTCTCTGAACGCACCGCCAATTGATCGCCTTGCTTAAGCCCCAGTTCGTCCAGTTCTTCTGCGCAAGCGAGCAATGCTACGGTATCCGCATCTTTGGTCGATTGCAGCGCTGTGGCACGACGTACCGTGGGATCTACGCTATACATTGGTACATCCACAATCCGATCCAGTTGTTTACCATTCTTTGGTTCAGCGGATTGAGTAGAAACATGATTAAATGCTTGTAGATTCAGTTTATAACGAACGCTTATTCGTGCTGATAAATCATAGACCTCTTTTAGTTCAGCAATAATGTCCTCCGAACTAACGTGGTCAAAACCCTCCAGTTTCAAGAAATTTCCAAGCACCCGTAGAATCTTCCACCCTGGTCTCGACTGCCCCATCGGCTTTACAGCAGCACTGGCGAACTGGGCAACGCCTTCGCAATTAATATAGCCGGCGTCGATTTCGGTAAAAGCTGCAAGAGGCAACACAACATCCGCCTGCTTGGGCACCGCGGAACGAAAAGTCGAAATGCTCACAACGAACTCTGCTTCGTTCAGCGCAGTATCCAGCGCCACTGGATCAACATAATCGTTGCGAGCCTCAACCCCATACAAAATATAAGCTTTAAGACGCTCATCGATCATTTTTTTGCTATTTAACCCCGGCGAATCATTCGAACGTCCGCCGGGTAGACGGTGCGGCACGAACCCAGCGACCCATCCCGCAGCGCCATTAGCATCTGGCAACAAGGCTATCCGAATACCACAGTTCTCTCCCAGCCAAGATGCAATCTGTCGAAGCGTACTGGCATCCGGATGGTTCATTCCAATTTGCCCTAAGAGAATGAGGACATCTCCATCGTCTGCAATTAAGCCGTTGGCAATACCATCAACCTCCGCTCCAGATTCATACTGTCTTGCGAGTTCAACAAGATGCATTGGTAGTCGATCTGCCTTTCCTCTTGTAATCGCAAGTTTTTGAGCGATGCTCGCGAAAACGACTGCCATCATTGATGGCTTTACGACGATTTCTTGGGTCGTCCCAAAATTATGATTGAACGCCATTGGATTGAGAACGGATATCTCACCACCCTGCTGCGCCAAGCGACGAAGCTTCAGCGATACCAACGGCAGTTCCTTTCGAATATTCGAACCCACTATCAGTACAGCACTAAGATCTTGAACCTGTGAAATAGATATATCGGTACCTGGGCAAACTGGCGCTAACAAATCATCACGAAAATCTTGTTGCCGTAATCTATGATCAACGTTAGATGACCCCAGCGCACGCAATATTTTCTGTAAAAGAAAAAACTCTTCTAACGAAGTTGTTGGAGACGCCATTGCGCCGATTTGACCACCAGACCAGGTTTGTTTTATTTGCGTCAGATTCGACGAAACAAGTTCTAGTGCCTCAGTCCACTCGACTTCCTGATAGTTGCCACCCTGTCGAACAAGCGGCATGGTTAATCGATCATGAGAATTAACACTCTCATAACTGTATCGGTCTCGATCCGAAAGCCAGCATTCATTAACCGCCTCGTTGTCTCGCGGCAATACTCGTTTGACCACACCCCCAATTTCCTGAATTTCAAGGTTTGAACCCAAACAGTCGTGGGGGCTGATTCCTTTGTGTCCGTTCAGTTCCCAGGTTCGCGCTGTAAACCGATAGGGTTTCGAGGTCAGCGCCCCTACCGGACACAAATCGATCACATTTCCGGAGACCTCGCTATCCATCGACGTGCCAAGGAAGGTCGAGATCTTCATATCTTCCCCACGTCCAATAGCACCCAACTCCATGACACCAGCCACTTCTTGACCAAACCTTACGCAACGAGTGCAATGAATACAGCGAGTCATTTCAGTAGCTATCAGAGGTCCAAGATCTACATTGTCGACAGATCTTTTAACCTCGTCGAATACTGAACTACTACCACCGAACCCCATCGCCTGATCTTGAAGTGGGCACTCCCCTCCTTGGTCACATATCGGGCAGTCCAAAGGATGGTTAATCAGCAGAAACTCCATGGTGTCTTCTTGTGCCTGTTTCGCGATGTCAGACAAGGTCTGTACAACCATGCCGTCGGTTACTGGGGTGGCACAGGCCGGAAGTGGCTTCGGCGCTTTTTCAACCTCGACAAGACACATTCTGCAGTTAGCAGCAACAGAGAGTTTTTCGTGGTAACAGAATCGTGGAATATAAATCCCCGCATTGTCAGCCACTTCGATAATGGTTGAACCCGGTTCTGCTTCGAACTGTTGCCCGTTGATCTCAACTTTAAGCATGATGAAGAAGTCCTATCATCAAGCTGCAACTTGAGACGTCATCTTTGCCTCGAACTCTCCACGAAAGTGTTTAAGAAAACTTTGGACAGGCCAAGCTGCCGCATCTCCCAAAGCACATATAGTCCGACCTTCTATCTTGTCAGCAACATTAACCAACTTTTCCAAATCACCGGCTTTACCGTCACCGGTTCGTATGCGATAAATCAATCGATACAACCAGCCGGTCCCTTCTCGACAGGGCGTACACTGTCCACAGGATTCGCGAAAATAGAAAAGCGCAATACGCTCCAATACCTCGACCATACAAGTTGTGTTATCCATCACAATCACCCCGCCGGAACCGATCATTGATCCTGCCTGCTGAAGTTGATCGTAGCCCATTTCACAGGACAGAATCGCCTCTGCTGGCATTACTGGCATGGAAGATCCTCCAGGGATAACAGCTTTTAGAGAACGTCCTTCGAGCAAGCCACCGGCAAGATTCAATAGTTCGCTAAACGGGGTCCCTAACGTGACTTCGTAATTACCTGGACGCTGTACATGGCCAGACACTGAAAATACCTTGCTGCCCCCACTGCCCTCTCGACCCAAATTATTGAACCAGTCCGGGCCTTTGCGAATGATGGGCGGCAACGAGGCCAGCGTTTCTGTATTGTTGACTGTCGTCGGTTTACCAAATGCACCCACTTGCGCAGGAAACGGCGGTTTAAACCGCGGCATTCCTTTTTTGCCCTCTAATGATTCAAGTAATCCTGTTTCCTCTCCGCAGATGTAAGCCCCTGCACCGCGTTGGCTGTAGAGATCAAATGCCACTCCTGACCCACGAATACCCTGTCCCAGATAGCCTGCCTGGTAAGCCTCCTTAAGCGCATTCTCAAATCGTACCCACGACTGGTGATATTCCCCTCTAATATAGTTGTACGCGACAGTGGAACCAGTCGCGTAACTTGCGATTGCCATACCTTCGATTAACTGATGTGGGTTAAGGTTTAGTATGTCTCGATCTTTAAACGTTCCTGGCTCGCTCTCATCGGAATTACACACAATATACTTCTGACCCGGGGCATCGCGAGGCATAAAACTAAGTTTGAGCCCCGAGGGAAATCCTGCACCGCCTCTGCCTCTTAGGCCAGACGCCTTGATCATATCGATGACGTCGGCAGGGGGTATTGATTCATCAACTATTTTCGACCAGGACTGATAACCCCCCAACTCTTTGCGGTAGTGGTCTAGCAACCACGGCGACTGGATTTCTGGCGCGGGCAAACAAACATAGCATCGTCCCATGACAATCAATCCAGTTCGGACAACAACCGATCAACACCTGCTGGCGTCAGGTTCTCGACATAACGATCATTGCAAATAAGCATCGGTGCTCCGCCACAGGCGCCTAGGCATTCAGCCTCGAATAGTGCAACCTTGCCATCGGCCGTAGTCTCGCCAACATCCACACCCAATCTCTCTTTGAGTTGATCAAGCACATCTTTGCTCCCACGAAGCATGCAAGACACATTCGTACACACCCTGATTCTATGGCGGCCGACAGGTTTCGTATAAAACATGTCGTAGAAAGTTGCCACTTCGTAAACTTGTATCGGCTGAAGAGACAACAAAGCAGCAACCGAATTTACGACACCTTCGGATACCCAGCCGTGTTCTTGCTGTGCGTAGCGTAATGCTGACTTTACTGCCGCCCTACGACTCGGATATTTTTTAGCCTCGGCTTCTATTTTTTCCCTGACATCGTCAGATAACTGATAGTCGTTTTCCATAGCCTTAGCGATCTATTTCGCCAAATACGACGTCCTGGGTGCCGATAATTGCAACCATGTCTGTCAACATATGGCCGCGCGACATTTCATCTAGGGCTGCCAGGTGAGGAAATCCTGGTGCGCGAATTTTTACTCGGTAAGGTTTGTTGGCACCATCTGATACTAGAAATATCCCGAATTCCCCTTTGGGGGCTTCTATAGCGCAATACACTTGCCCGGGAGGCACACTGTAGCCTTCGGTAAACAGCTTAAAGTGGTGAATCAAAGACTCCATGTCTTCTTTCATTTCCTCCCGCGGCGGTGGACTCAACTTATAGTCGTCCAACATAACTGAACCCGGATTACTCCTTAACCAGTCCACACACTGAGAGACAATTCGATTTGATTGTCGCATCTCCTCCATACGCACAAGGTATCTGTCGTAGGTATCCCCCGTTACTCCCACAGGGATATCAAAACTCATCCGATCATACACTTCGTAGGGTTGTTTCTTACGCAAATCCCATTCAACACCGGAACCCCTGAGCATTGGACCTGTAAAACCGAGTTGCAGTGCCTGCTCAGGTGTAACAACTCCGATGTCGACAGTTCTTTGTTTCCAAATTCGATTATCGGTAAGTAAGGTCTCGTACTCATCAACACACGCTGGAAACCGTTCCGTAAAAGCCTGTATGAAGTCGAGTAAGGAGCCAGATCTATTTTCGTTCCGACTGGCCATACCCTCATCGCCCTCGCGGTCATTTCTTTGATACAGTGGCATCTTGTCGGGCAAATCCCGGTAAACCCCACCTGGCCGATAATAGGTCGCATGCATACGTGCGCCGGACACTGCTTCATAGCAGTCCATTAAATCTTCGCGTTCCCGAAACGCATACAAGAATACAGCCATCGCCCCGATATCGAGTGCATGTGCACCAAGCCACATCAAGTGATTGCGAATTCGAGTAATCTCATCAAACATAACTCTTATATACTGAGCACGAATTGGCGGCACCACACCCAACAATGACTCTATCGCCAAAACATACGCATGCTCATTACACATCATGGAAACATAATCTAGACGATCCATGTAACCAATACTGTGATTGTAAGGTTTACTTTCTGCCAGCTTTTCTGTGGCTCTGTGCAGCAACCCGATGTGCGGGTCTAGTCTTTCGATAACCTCCCCGTCCATCTCCATAATCACCCTTAATACGCCATGCGCCGCGGGGTGTTGCGGCCCGAAGTTCATGGTGTAGTTACGGATCTCAGTCATTGGCCCATTCATCCCGGATAACCCGGGGCACCGTTACCCTCGGCTCAACGGAAACTGGTTCGTAAACCACTCTACCTTTCTCTTCGTCATACCTCATTTCCACATGACCAGACAACGGGAAATCTTTACGGAACGGGTGACCAATGAATCCGTAATCAGTCAGCAGTCGACGGAGGTCCGGATGACCCTGAAATCGGATCCCGAAAAGATCGAAAGCCTCTCGTTCGTACCAGTTCGCGCAACGCCACACTTCGATGACCGAAGAAATGGTTAAATCATCTTCAGGAACGGGCACTATCACACGCAGACGGTGATTCAAACTTATCGAAAGCAGATGGTAAACCACAGCAAATCTATCGTTATCCCAACTTCGCTGCGCCTCTTGACCATAGGTCTGATAGTCAACTGCGCACAGGTCAACCAACTGTTCAAATGCAGTGTTTTGATGGTCTCGCAGTTTCTCCAACAGCTCAAGCGACGACGATCGGCTGACCGTCACGGTAAAACATAATGAATCCCCAGTGATCGATGCATCAAATTCACTGCATATAGTCTTGACCTGACTGAGCAGGTCTTGTGTGGCACCCATGTAGCTATCGGACTCTAGCGCGCTATCGTATCTGTGCGCTTTATCTTTTTTTGAAGCTGAATGACACCGTACAACAACGCCTGCGGCGTAGGGGGGCATCCCGGCACATACACATCGACCGGAACGATCCGGTCACATCCGCGAACTACTGAATATGAATAATGGTAATAACCACCGCCATTAGCACAAGACCCCATCGAAATCACCCAGCGCGGTTCGGGCATCTGATCGTAGACCTTGCGCAAAGCTGGTGCCATCTTGTTAGTCAGCGTACCAGCCACGATCATTACATCTGACTGACGCGGGCTTGGTCGGAAAATAACGCCGAAGCGATCTAAGTCATAACGTGACGCGCCTGTGTGCATCATTTCTACAGCGCAGCACGCCAGACCGAATGTCATTGGCCACATCGATCCAGTACGGGCCCAATTTATGAGCTCATCGAGCCTGGTGGTCGCCCAGCCCTGCTCTAATACGCCTTCTAATGCCATGCGACCACTACTCCCATTCCAGTGCGCCCGTCATCCATTCATATATAAAACCAGCCACCAGCACCAGCAGAAATATCATCATCGCAAGAAAACCGAAGATGCCGATTTCGTCTAAAGCGACTGCCCACGGAAACAAAAATGCAATTTCCAAATCAAAAATAATGAACAAAATTGCGACGAGATAATAACGGACATCAAACTTCATACGGTTGTCTTCGAAGGCCTCGAATCCACATTCGTATGGAGAGAGTTTTTGTTGATTTGGTCGATGCGGGCTTAGTAGCTTACCAGCTACCAGAAGAACAACCCCAAGCCCTGAAGCAACGATCAAGAACAGCAGCACTGGCAAATAGTTGGCAAGCATGCAGCTGTCTTTTCAGATGGATGACCCAAGGCTATCGATGCCTTAAATTCTAGTGACTGACCCCCCCACGGTCAACAAATTTGCCACCAGAGACAATAACAAATGTGATGCCAACTGCTCTCTTGAACCAAAATTTTGGTGCCGAAGGCCGGACTCGAACCGGCACGGCTTGCGCCACCGCCCCCTCAAGACGGCGTGTCTACCAGTTCCACCACTTCGGCATATATCTAGGTCACTCACTTAATGAGTAGTCTACTTGAATACAGTCTTAATCCTGCGACCCAGGTACAGCCGGTAGATCGGTCGAGCCATTTTCTTGTTGGTTTTCTGCGACTGGCGCCTGCGAAGTGGTGGTTTCAATAACACTTCTTGGCCCACCACCCTTCTGGGTGTACATATAGGCAAGACTGAGGCTAGATAGGAAAAATACGACCGCCAAACCTGCAGTAATACGACTCAGGAAGCTTGCTGACCCTTGGCTGCCGAATACCGATTGGGAAGAACCACCCCCGAAAGCGGCGCCCATATCGGCGCCTTTACCCCGCTGCACAAGTACCAGGACCACTATAGAGACAGCCGCTACCAGGTGAACCACCGTGAAAATACTGATAATCATCTCATCGCTCCATTGACCCACAGATCGCTAGGAAATCGCTCGCCACCAGCGCAGCACCGCCGATCAGCCCACCGTCGATATCGGGAGAAGACAATATCCCTTGTGCGTTATCAGGTTTTACACTGCCACCGTAAAGCAATCGAGTGTGATCTGCAACAATTGGGTTGAATTCTGCTATTGTTTCTCGGATCAAAGCATGCACTTCCTGCGCTTGATCAGGACTTGCGGTACGACCAGTACCAATCGCCCAAACGGGTTCATAGGCAACGATCGCAAACGGGAATATATCGACGCCGTTCAAATCAAGTACGCTCATGAGTTGTTCCCTGACCACTCGGCCAGTATCACCGCGTTCCCGCTCTTCGAGTGTTTCACCCACACAAACGATGGGTTTAAGCTCCGCAGCCACGGCCACCCTGACTTTTTCCGCCACGAGATCACTTGACTCACCGTACAGGGCACGCCGCTCCGAATGCCCGACAATCACATAACCACAATGCTGTTCTTTTAACATCTCAGCAGCGATCTCGCCCGTGTAGGCACCGGACCCGTGTATATCAAGATTCTGAGCACCCACTCTAATCGTGGACCCAACTAGCATCTGAACGGCCAGGGGTATATAAAGAAACGGTGGACAGACCACAATGTCCACGTCCGGTATAGACTGGACAATCCCTTTTTTCAGTCCAGTCAACAGACCATCTGTCATCGCGACTGATCCATTCATCTTCCAGTTTCCGGCAATTAACGAACGACGCATCTTTTCTCCTGCTGCTGAAGGTCCCTAATTTTCTATATCGGCCAATGCGGGGCGGCGATGTTACCGAGGCACAGCGCTGGACGCAACCACATCGATGACAGATTTAGGATGCACTAATGGTTCGCACTCGCACTCTCGACAGCCATAGTCAACTGTTCGACCAGCGTCTCCACCTGTACGGCATCAACCCCCTCAACCATAACTCGAATAACGGGTTCAGTTCCGGAAGGCCTCAGGACTACTCTGCCATTGCAATCCAGCACCGACTCAACCTCGCGAACGGCGTTGATCACCGTTTCATCGTCTAGCAGTATAGCTGCAGAAACTGAACCGTTTATCGGAACATTGATCATGGACTGTGGATAAATTTGAAGATCTGACACGAGTTCGCCTAATGTCCGCCCAGTCGAGAGCATCACTTCAAGTACGCTAACCGCTGTCAGTAACCCATCGCCGGTTGTACTCTTATCAAGCTGAATAATATGCCCAGAGGTTTCACCCCCTAAGGTCCAATTGTTGGCGTACAGCTTTTCCAGCACATACCTATCTCCAACATTGGAGCGCTCGAAAGCGATTCCACGCTCTTGACATGCCAACTCCAGGCCAAGATTGCTCATAACGGTCCCGACTATCCCACCCGCTGCCCGTAGGTTCCTTTGCCCATGGACACCCAGCACAAAGAGTATCCCATCACCATCGATGACTTTCCCGGAAGCATCCGCAAGCACAATTCGATCCGCATCTCCGTCCAGCGCTATACCCAGATCAGCATTGTGTTTCTTTACTAGCTCGGCCATATGCTGAGGGTGAACCGATCCGCATTCATCATTGATGTTATAACCATTGGGGAGGGTGCCAGCCAATACGAGCTCTGCACCGAGCTTGTTCATCAGTTTCGGACCGATTTCATAGGCTGCACCGTGGGCGCAATCAAGAACGATCTTAAAATCGCTCAGACCAAGATCAACACCAACTTGTTCCAGGCAATAATCCACATAGTCATCAGCCGCCCGATTGTGGCGTCTCGCCTTTCCCAAAACCCCTGACTCAACTGTTTGAATCTCATCAGCGAGTAATCCCTCGATTCTGAGTTCGAGATCGTCCTTAAACTTTTGGCCATCGCTCGAGAAAAATTTGACTCCATTATCATGGTAGGGATTGTGGGAGGCACTGATCATAATACCTGCCGCTGCATCTGAAGTTCTGGTCAGATAAGCGACTGCTGGTGTCGGCAACGGGCCGGTTAAAACCACATCCATACCAGCTGCTGACAGACCTGACTCAAGTGCAGATTCCATGAAGTACCCTGACTCACGGGTATCTTTTCCGATCAGAACCTCACTACCGGGGTGCGACGCCAGCGCTTTTCCTGTTGCCCATCCCAGATGGAGCATATCTTCTGGAGTGATCGGCTTTTCACCGACCCTGCCTCGTATACCATCCGTTCCAAAGTAGCGTCTATTGCGTGGGCTATTCATTAAATGAGACGCTATACGATCATTCGGGATTCTCTAAGAACCTGGGCCGTCATGCCGACGTTATGCACACGAACAAACGAGACCCCGTTTGCGACCGCCTGCACTGCATACTGTGCGCTCAACCGATCACGATCCGATCCGGTAGCTTTAGTCGGTAGAAACGATTTTCTAGATACGCCAACAAGAACCGGCTGACCGAGCTCCTGAAGCACCCCAATCTCATCAATCAGTCTCCGGTTATGCACCGGTCGCTTACCAAAGCCAATACCCGGATCAACGACGATCTTCTCCGACGAGATTCCAGCTGCAAGACATCGGTCCACCTGTAGTTGCAAGAATGCTTTTACCTCGTGCACTACATCGATATAGTCCGGTGCCTGCTGCATAGTAGCTGGAATTCCTTTCATATGCATCAAGCACACCGGAACATCCAGAGCACGAGCCTGCTCTAAGGCGCCGGGCCTCCGCAATGCCCAGATGTCATTGATCATAGCAGCACCAGCCTCAACGGCCGCCCTCATAACTTCAGGCTTACTGGTATCAATCGAAATAGGGACGGAGACTTCCTGGGACAGTCGGCGAATCAACGGAATGGCCCTTTTTAACTCTACTTCAAGAGTTACCGGATCGGAACCTGGTCGTGTCGATTCTCCACCAACATCGATCAGATCAGCACCTTCGTCCACCATCAGGTGGGCCCGTCTTACGGCATCCTCGATCCACAGATAGCGACCGCCATCAGAAAATGAATCTGGTGTGACGTTCAAGATTCCCATCAATGCCGCACCAGCCGGCAGCGACTGACAATCTTTGCCCAGCAACAGAACGGAACTCTCAGACGTCAGGTAGAATCGCCTACCGGCGAATCCATCTTAGGCTTTACCGTCGGCTGATCAGATGATGAAGTATCCCCGTCCGGCGGATTTTGATCTGCAGCATCCGCCTGCAAATCGTTAGTTTTTCCACCTGAACTTTTGTCATCGGCTGATGGCGGGTCAGGCGGCTCGCCACGCATAATCTGTTCAATCTGATTGGACTCCAATGTTTCCCAATCCAGCAAGGCCTCTGCCATCCTTTCAATGTTTTCCCGATTAGCCTCGATGATCCCACGTGCTCGGGCATATTGCTCTTCAATAATCCGTGTAATCTCCCGATCGACAAGTTCAGCGGTCGAGTTACTCAGATTTTTATGGGTGATCACGTCCCTGCCCAAAAATATCTCCGAGTCATTGTCACCGTAGACACGCGGTCCGAGCGAATCGCTCATACCCCAACGCTGGACCATCTTTTGAGCCAGATCGGTGGCTTGTTCGAAATCGTTGGCTGCCCCAGTCGTCATCTGTCCCATAAAAATTTCTTCGGCGATCCGACCTCCCATCAACACAGCGATTCTGGCAAGAAGGTAATCCCGGTTGTGGCTGTATCGATCTTCTTCAGGCAACTGCATCGTAACGCCCAAGGCCCGTCCACGAGGAATGATAGTGACCTTATGGACGGGATCTGTGTCCGGACTGAGCGCCCTGGCAACGATCGTATGCCCGGATTCATGGTAGGCAGTGTTCTTCCGCTCCAGTTCCGGCATCACTAACGAACGCCGTTCTACCCCCATAATAATCTTATCCTTAGCCAACTCAAATTCTTCCATCGAGACCAGCTTTTTACTCCCCCGGGCCGCAAATAGGGCAGCCTCATTAATCAAATTAGCTAGATCAGCACCGGAGAACCCAGGCGTCCCTCGCGCAATGATGCTCGGCTCAACGTCTTCTGCCAATGGCACTTTACGCATGTGCACTTTCAATATTGCTTCCCGACCACGGATATCTGGTAACGATACATGCACCTGCCGGTCAAATCGACCAGGCCTTAACAACGCGGGATCCAACACATCCGGTCTGTTTGTTGCTGCAATAACGATGACACCTTCATTACCTTCAAAACCGTCCATCTCTACCAGCAATTGATTGAGGGTTTGTTCACGTTCATCATGTCCGCCACCCAAACCCGCACCGCGCTGCCGACCAACCGCGTCAATTTCATCTATAAATATGATGCACGGGGCATGTTTCTTGCCCTGTTCAAACATATCTCTGACGCGGGACGCACCAACCCCGACGAACATTTCAACAAAATCAGAACCAGAAATCGTAAAAAACGGAACCTTCGCTTCACCGGCAATGGCCTTGGCGAGCAATGTTTTACCCGTGCCCGGACTGCCTGTCATCAATACCCCTCTTGGAATCCGGCCACCCAGTTTCTGAAATCGAGAAGGATCACTCAAAAATTCAACCAACTCCCCCACTTCTTCTTTAGCTTCATCGACACCTGCAACATCGGCAAAGGTGACCTTGTTTTTATCTTCGGTCAGCATTTTGGCCTTACTTCGCCCAAACGACATCGCGCCGCGACCCCCGCCACCTTGCATCTGGCGCATAAAGAATACCCACACACCGATCAGCAGTAACAATGGAAACCAACTGATGAAAATCTGCATCAACAAGGAGGTGCTTTCTTTTTTTTGGGCCTTAATGATGACCCCTGCCTCGAGTAAATCGTTAACCAGTCCTGGGTCACCGGGTGAGTAGGTGACAAAACGCTGGCCAGATCGAGTCCGGCCATGGATCGCACTACCGTCTATGGTTACCTGCTCGACACCACCTTGTTTCACATCGTGCAGAAACTCAGAATAATCCAGTTCCACATCCGTACCATTGTCCTTGGGCGTGAAATTGTTGAACACCGCCATGAGGACCATTGCGATAACCAACCAAAGTACAAGATTCTTTGTCAAATTGCCCATGAAATATTCACATTATCCTTATAAAATAAATGCTTAGAGTGAACAAAAACCGAATCGATCATCACCCTTTTCAGCCTCAAGTCGAATTTTGAGGGTTTTCTCCTTTTTCCACAACTGTTTAGGCCACTATGTCCAAACTTCTAGAGCCCTCGCATCTACTTATCTCAACGCGTTTCCGCGGGCCTTGAGGCCAGCAGGTAATATTCAGCGCTCTCAACTCGTGATGCTTGCGGTTTCCGCACAACCACTTTATCAAATGAAGATGCCATCTCGCGACGGAAATCAGTCGTGCCTGCACCTTCAAACACCTTAACCATAAATCGTCCGTTCGGCCCCAGCAATTTCAGCGCGACTGATAATGCCAGACGCGCCAGGTCCAGGCTGTTTGCCTGATCTGCCGCTTTTATACCAGTCAAATTGGGGGCCATATCAGATAATACAAGCCCTATAGGTTCGTTTTTTAGCCGCAATTCCAGTTCACGGGATAACGATTCGGTAGCGAGGTCCCCCTGGACGATGACCACACCTTTAATGGGTGCTATTGGCAATATATCTATCGCAAAGACCCTACCCGCAACACCCACTCGTGTCGCCGCATACTGCGACCATCCGCCAGGCGCAGCGCCAAGATCGAGAACAACATCTCCGGAGATGATCAGACGATCCTTCTGATCGATTTCTGATAGTTTGTATACCGCCCGAGAACGGTAGCCCTCCTTTTGGGACCCTCTCACGAATGGATCACGCTGTTGCCGGTCTACCCAATGCCTGCTTTTCGATCGTCGTCTGGCCACAAATCAAGTCTTCACTAAGGTGGTCGAAAGTCTCTGGAGCCTATACCATAACCCAGCAATGAAACTCACTGGCAGCCAAATCAGACACTTAAGAGGCCTGGCCCACCACAAACGCACAGTCGTCACGGTTGGACTTTCCGGTCTTACCGAGGGCGTCATCAACGAACTAGATTCGGTTCTAACGGCGCATGAGCTCGTAAAAATAAAATTGCCGGCGGGCAATCGTCTGGAAAAACAAACAATGCTTCATCAGTTGTGTACCAGCACTGTGGCGACATCGATACAACTCATCGGCCGAATCGGCATTATCTACCGACCCGGAGATCCTCCTGTCATATCATTACCCGGCGCAACCCGATCTTCGTAAGCTGACAGTCAATGTGTCTGATTCTGGTCGCAAAAGATGCTCACCCACGCTACCCGCTGATCATCGTTGCGAATAGGGAAGAGTATCACTCCCGACCTACGCAAAGCTTATCTTTCTGGCATGACTATCCCACAATCGCTGCAGGGAGAGATCTCACAGCAGGTGGTACCTGGTTTGGACTTAATCTCCAGGGCTTGTTCGCGGCGGTTACGAATTTTCACGAACCGACTGCTACCATGAAATCTGACTATTCACGCGGCACGCTAGTGCTCGACTGGCTTCGGCAAAACCCCGAGTCTGCAGATTGTCACCTTCAGAGTCCTGGCCAACTTCAACGCTACCAAGGTGTCAACGTTATTTCCGGAAACATTGCTACCTTGTGGTGGAATTCCAACCGAGTCAGTGACTCTCATCAGATTCCATCTGGAATTACAGGGCTCAGTAATCATCTTTTAGATACACCGTGGCACAAAATCGTCTATGGCAAACAGCTCTTCAAAAAGATCTTAAATCGCAGTTTCAGATCGGATACGTTTTTTGAGTTGCTATCAGATCCCACACCGGCAAAAGGAATAGCAGCCAGGCACCCCGGATTTTCGCCAGACTTACCGGCAGCACAGTCCGCAATATTTATCAAAGGACCTCTTTACGGAACACGCAGTTCAACAGTACTTCTACTGGACCAACAGAACCAGGTTCAACTTGTTGAACGGTCTTATGACCCAGATGCGGCAATCTTGGGCGAAAACCGCCTTAACTTCCAGTTGCAGCCCCTCACGTGAATACGGTGATGTCGACTACTATTCGTGACCGTCAATGATTTCTGTTCGATACCCGCATACGCCATAGACTTGGGTTTCGCCTGAGCTGATCCAGGCGCCCAGCCACTGTCTCAAGTGCAAAGTGAAATTCCGCACTAGGACGATAATATTTCATCGGTTGATTAGATGCTTGGAGCGTCATGCGTTGAATATCGAGCACCTGCCTAGACACGTCTATAAACGCAATATCCAACGGTACCGCTACGCTACTCATGTGAAAATTTGCGTGAACCGGTGCTGGAAAAACGAAAAGAAGAGACCGCTTAATAACTAGGTCAGGACAGATCCCTTGGAACCCACGTGCTCTTTGTTCTGGAGATTCTGCCATCCACGCAGCGATGACTAGCGACCTCTTCTCCTCGGCACTAAATTCCACCCAAACTTGCTTCATGGGCACCCAAAACGAGGCGTCGTTAGAACAGTCTGCTCTGATCTCCTGATCAGCAACACCGATAACCACTACGAAATACAGTCCCACAATTACTGCGCGCCTAAACAAGTGAGTGAAGTGATTGCTCAATCTTTTCACGCACGTCGTAGGCAACCTTTAGTGCTTGTAAACCGTCGCTGCCTGACACCAGCGGTTGCGTACCTTCTCGGACACAATCTACGAAGTGAGCCAACTCAGCATCCAGTGGTGGCGTCGGTTCAACATGGATAGAAGAATTAATGATTGGCGCGAACTTTCCATCTGGCGGTCGTTCCCCAGGACGAGATATCTCAATCTGTTGATCTTCAAAATTCAAAGCAAGATAACAAGCATCAGCGAATACCCGAATCCGTCTGAATTTTTTTGCTGACACCCTACTTGCAGTGACGTTCGCGATAGCACCATCCTCGAATTCAAGGCGTGCGTTCGCGATATCAACATGGTTTGTCACAATCCTGGCACCGACCGCAGAAACGTACTTCAACTCCGATTGAACCAGCGATAGCACGATGTCAATATCGTGGATCATGAGATCAGTTACCACGTCAACATCTGTGGCTCTCTCTGTAAATTTGCTCAACCTGTGCACTTCTATGAAACGTGGACGATCCAGTTCCTGGTG
>Ga0209445_1000279_pt1 | contig 28862 bp, 24 predicted proteins | sample MarorgKNORR_S2LV_4_FD_188223 | JGI IMG/M metagenome (GOLD analysis project Ga0209445, IMG submission 188223) | Marine microbial communities from the Southern Atlantic Ocean, analyzing organic carbon cycling - NADW_A/KNORR_S2/LV (SPAdes) (version 2) | ecosystem: Environmental > Aquatic > Marine >... | reverse complement strand
TCACCCGTCAGTACTCACGCCGACCACATTCCAGAACACCGACTCCGCGCACGTTGTCGCTAGGTCGGATGCGACCCGCAACAGGCGTCACCGAGTAACCATCGACCCACGAGATCGTCGTTTCGGTGGAGAAGATCGGAACGCAGAACGGGAGCAGTGCGACAATCCAGACGATCACACCGGCCTGCAGGAGGCGGTCCCCCATCAGCGCTCGTGAGAGTGTCTCCTCCGGTGCTCCGCGCGCTTGCGATGGTTCCACCCTGCCTCCATGTCAGACCGCAGGGGGAGATCCAGAGTCGGATCTCGGTCCACCATCCACAGTACGCGCGAAGCGTAAGCGTTTCAAGCGGCTTCATACGGTTCGGTAGCCGCACGCCGTGCCCTTGGGAGGGCTTCGTCGCGCGGATATAATACTAGGCTGCGCAGCATCATGAACGCCGCGACGACTGTTGGCACCGTCGCTCGGGGCCCGAAGGAGGGATCATGGGGGAGAACGGGAACGAGGTGAAAAACACTCTCTCGATCCGAGACAACCGGACGGGCAAGAACTACGAGGTCGAGATTCTCGACGGCAACGTGATCCAGGCCATGGATTTGCGCCAAATCAAGGTCAACGACACGGACTTCGGGATGATGGCGTACGATCCGGCGTTCACGAATACTGCGTCGACGCGCAGCACCGTGACCTATATCGATGGCGGGAAGGGGATTCTCCGCTACCGTGGTTATCCGATCGACCAGTTGGCCGAGCGCAGTTCGCATCTCGAGGTCTCGTATCTGCTGTTGCATGGCGAGCTGCCGACCCAGTCCCAGCTCGACGACTTCGTGCAGGACGTGACACTGCACACTTATGTGCACGAGAACATCACCGAACTCTTCGAAGCATTTCGGTACGACGCGCACGCAATGGGCATGGTCATCAGCGGCGTCAGCGCGCTCTCGACCTTCTATCCGGAAGCCAAGAACATCGAAGACGCGGACTGTCGCTGGCAGCAGATCGTGCGTCTGGTGGCGAAGATGCCGACGCTGGCGGCTTACGCTTACCGGCACCACAGAGGGCTCCCGTACGTGTATCCGGAGAACGAGCTCTCCTATACCGCGAACTTCCTCAGCATGTTGTTCCGCATCGGGACGCGTGAGTACAAGCCGAGCCCGGTGCTCGAGCGCGCGCTCGACGTGCTCTTCATCTTGCACGCCGATCACGAGCAGAATTGCTCCGCCACGGCGATGCGGGTCATCGGCTCGTCAAAGGCCGATCCCTACTCCGCGCTCGCTGGTGCCATGGCCGCGCTGTACGGGCCGCTGCACGGAGGCGCCAACGAGGCCGTGTTGCGCATGCTCAATCGCATCGAGCATGTGGACAACATCCCGGCGTTCATGGAGGGCGTGAAGAAGAAAGAAGAGCGCCTCATGGGCTTCGGGCACCGCGTCTACAAGGCGTATGATCCACGCGCCAGCATCATCAAGCGCACAGCTGATGAAGTATTTGAAGTGACGGGGCATAACCCGTTGTTGGACATAGCGTTGGAACTGGAGAACATCGCCCTTAGCGAAGAGTACTTCGTTGAGCGGAACCTCTATCCGAACGTCGATTTCTACTCGGGCATCATCTACCAGGCGATGGGCTTCCCGGTGGAGCTGTTCCCCGTCATGTTCGCGATTCCGCGGACCGTGGGGTGGCTCGCCCAGTGGCAGGAGATGTTGAACGATCCCGCGCAGAGGATTGCACGCCCACGTCAGGTTTACGTCGGCGAGGATACTCGGGATTTCGTACCGATCGGCGAGCGTGGGTAGAGGAGTCCGTTCTAGGCAGCATCTGGAGGGATTCTGAGTCGCCCGACCTGTATCGACCTGGAGCACCTGGGGCTCGAAGGGGCGATCGCGTGCTACCTCGTCGATGCGGAGGAGCCGACGATCATCGATCCGGGTCCGACCACTTCCATGGAACGGTTGGTGGACGAGTTGCAGGCTCTCGGCGTCGGACCGAGGGATTTGCAGCACATCGCGTTGACCCACATCCACCTCGATCACGCAGGTGCCACCGGCGATCTCTGCGAGGTCTTCCCGAATGCGACCGTGCATGTGCAGGAGGATGGTGCGTCTCACCTAGTGGATCCGGAGCGGCTCGTCGCCAGCACGCGCCGGACGTTCGGTGATGCCCACGACCGCCTTTGGGGTGAGATGAAGCCAGTTCCCGCAGACCGCATCCAAGCGTGGCGTTCGGGCGAGCCCGGGCCGTGCCCTGAGCTGCGTCCGGTTGCGACCCCCGGACATATTGCGCATCACGTGGCGTATCTGGACGAGCGTGATGGCATGCTGTTCGCGGGCGATGCCATGGGGATCGTTCTGTCCGATGGACCTTCGCACCCTCCGACGCCACCGCCTGCGGTGGATCTGAGAGCGTGGAGGCGCACGCTGGACGAGATCGGCGAGATTGGACCCGAACGCTTCGGGGCGACGCACTTCGGCATCCACGGCGATGTCGATACGCGACGTGAACAACTCCAGTCGCGGCTGGACGCGTTGGAGGCACGGGTAAGGACGGCGTTGCACGCAGGGGATGAGGAAGACGCTCGGCGCTACAACGACGAGATCCGGGAGGAATTCGCGCCTTTCATGGGCGAAGATCGTGTCGGTGCGTACTTCGAGATGTTTTCCGCGGCCGTCGATTGGGCTGGGGTCGCATTTTATTTGAAAAGGAATCCCTAGCGGGCCGGACACGGGCCGCACAGGTAGCTGGAGTCATAATGGGACGGGAAGTTATTCCGTGGCGTGGCATGGTTGGCCTCGGCGCGTTCATGGTGGCCGTGGGCGGATTCGCTCCGGGAGCGCTGACTGCGCAGGCGAGTGACGAAGTACGCAGGCCGGTGCCGGCGCCGGTGGTGTTGCCGCCGTTCTATGAGCGTGCGCTGGAGCGCGGGTGGCGCAGTGAAGACGGCAGCCCTGGCCATTCGTACTGGCAGCAGTCGTCGTCCTATGAGCTCGAGGCCCGGCTCGACCCGGAGACCGCGGAGCTGGAAGGCACTGTTCGCATACTGTACGTGAACAATGCTCCCGCGCGTTTGCCCACCGTTTGGCTGCATCTACACCAGAATCTGCATCAAGAAGGCTCGCCTAGGAGCGCCACCGAGGAGATCACGGGCGGCATTCGCCTGACCAGCGTCTCGGCGGACGGTGAGGAGCTCGAGGCCATGGAGGAGCTCGACGACGGAGCGGGCTACGAGGTAGATGGCACGCTGATGCGGCTCTCTCCGGGCTTCCCAGTGGAGCAGGGCGACACACTCGAGCTCGAGATCAGCTGGAGCGAGACCATTCCGCAGAACGGCTCCGGTCGTATGGGGCACTCCGACAAGGAGATGTACTTCATTGCGTACTGGTTCCCCAAAATGGCGGTCTTCGACGACCTCCGTCTCTGGGACGCGCAGCCGTACCTGGGGGCCGCAGAGTTCTACGACGGCTTCGGGGACTACACAGCCTCGATCTCCGTGCCCGAGGGCTGGACCGTGATGGCGACGGGGGATCTCCAGAATCCAGAGGACGTGTTCACAGCGCTCACGCTCGAGCGTATCGAGCAGGCATCCACCTCGGACGAGCTCGTGATGATTGCGGGGCAGGCGGAGCGCGATGCAGGGACCGTCACCGCGTCGGGCGAGGACGGCTGGCTGACCTATCGCTTCGAAGCAGAGAACGTGCGTGACTTCGTGTGGACCACCTCCAACCTGCAGCGCTGGGACGCGAGCTCGGCGGTCGTGCCGGACCGGGACGAGGACGGCGAAGACGACCGCGTGCTGATCCATTCATTCTGGCGTCCGGAGCGCGCCCCGCTCTGGGCCCAACAGTGGAAGTACGCGAAGCAGTCGATCGAGCATCACTCGGTGTACACGGGCTTTCCCTATCCCTGGTCGCACATGACGTCGGTCGAAGGTGCGGACATCATCGACGGCGGCATGGAGTTCCCGATGCTGACGCTGATTGGACCGTACGAGGACAGCGACGCCCAAGCGCTCTTCAACGTCACCTCGCACGAGTTGGGACACATGTGGGTGCCGATGATTGTTGGCTCCAACGAGAAGCGGCACGCTTGGATGGACGAGGGGTCGACCACCTTCCTCGAGGATGAGAGCCGGATGGAGCTCTGGCCGGGTGTAGACCACCACCGGGTCGAGGGCACTGCGTACGTCGAGGTAGGCGCCGCTGGGCTGGAGCAGAGCATGATGCGGCACGGCGACTGGTACGCGCCGGGCCCGGGCTACGGCACCGCGTCCTATTCGAAGCCCGCGACTTTGATGGTCCTGCTTCGTGAGCTACTGGGCGAGGAGACGTGGCAGCGGGCGTATCGGGCCTTCATCTCGGAGTGGGCGTACAAGCACCCCACCCCCTGGGACTTTTTCGCCACCTTCGAGCGCTTCGCGGAACAGGATCTCGACTGGTTCTGGACGTCCTTCTACTTCGAGACCTGGACGCTCGACCACGCTGTGGGCACGGTTCGCCCGCACACGTCTGGTGGTGCCACCGTGACCATCGAGGACCGCGGTTTTGCTCCGTTCCCCGCGACGGTCCGGATCCGGACGTCCACGGGCGAGCGGATTGAGGAAACCATACCGGTCGATCACTGGCTCGACGGCCACAAGAGCTTCGAGATCGAGGTCCCGGCAGGAGTGGGGTCGGTCACTCGAGTCGAGGTGGATCCATCCGGCTACGTGCCCGATGTGGACCGCAGCAACAACTTCTGGCCGCGCGGTTAGTGGCACACTAGTCCTCTTCGCCGTCCGCCACGCGGGCGGCGAAGCCGACCAAGGTGCCGCAGGGGGGCGCGCACGAAGAGCTCGTCCATGCCGTAGAAGGTCTGGCGGCGCGGCACGATGACTTCAGGGTCCACGAGCGGCTCCTTCGTTTCGTCCGGCCCCCGCGCGTCCATCGCTAGCGGTATCACGGCGTGCTGGCGGGGGCACCCGCCGAAGGTGGGTAGCGCTGCTCCGGGCTGCTGTGGTGGAATAGACCTGTTCGTCCTCCGGGGGTGCCGAGCGCGAACGTCGCGCATGCCGGTCTGCACTCGCTCCTCGATATTCAAAGGGGAGGTTTGTGCGGTCAATTACCCGGTATTACGATGCACCCGTGACTCGGACCATAGCATCGACCTGGGCGTCGTCATTCATGAGGGTATCGGCATGATCACGCGCGGCGAAACGCCCTGCTGGCGTCACACCGGTACGGCACGGCGACTCGCGGTCGCGATGGTGACGGTACTGTCCACGCTGATCCTTCCCGCAGACGCCGCCGCGCAGGTCGTGGTGGGACGCGTGGTAGACGAAGGAGACGGGCGTGTTGTTGCCACCGCCCTAGTCCGGCTGTTGGACGAGGAGGGTGAGTATCGCTCGTTCGTCCTTGCGGACAGCGTGGGGCTGTACCGTCTCGTGATAGACGAACCCGGTGAGTACTTCCTTTCGGTAGAACGAATCGGGTACGTGCCCTTCCGGTCACCCTTACTGGCGTTCTCGATAGCGGACGGAACCTACCCGATCGATCTGCAGGTTTCAGCTGCGCCGCTGGGGCTGCCCGGACTCACCGTTACGGCCGAACAGAGGGCAGCAGGGGATCAGCGAATTCGCCTCCACGTCGGAAGGAACCCGAGCAGCTTGCGCATCCCCCTGCTAACCAGGGCGGACATTGAGAATCATATCGACAAGGCGCGTGACTTCGAGCACGTCGTTCGCTGGACGGACACACCGAGCATCACCGTAAAGCTGACCACGGAAGGGCCCTGTTTTCAGTACCGGCAGAGGCACTGCATCGAGGTGTTCTTAGACGGCTTCCATGTCAATCCGGAGGTCGTGAACACACTCCCTCTCGACATCGTCGAGTCCGTCGTGATTCTCCTGCCAAATGAGTCTATCGTCTACGAGGCGGGTGCCATCCTCTTATTCACTGCGGGATGGTTTCGGTAGTGGCCCGTTGTAGCTGAAGGAGCTTCACGGCGGACTGCATTGGGCCGGCCGCTCTGTCTAGCGATAGCTGGATGGGACGGCCGTGATCAGGCCATCAACCGACGGCTCGCGCGCTACGCCCAGGGTCGGCAACTTGGTCGCGCAAAATGAATCGCGAGACGTTTAGGCGGCATCGGAGGGTGGGTGGGATGACCACGGACCGGCACTTCGTAGCGCTCCAGAACATGTATCTAGTGTAGTATAGCCGAAGTCTGCTGCCATTCGGCCGCGGCCGCGTACCACATATCTTCGTTGCGACTCGACCCACGCCTTCGGCGTGGGTGCCCCATAGCCCTGCTATTACTCGTCGCCGCGCCTTGATGTGTGGGCGCGGCCACACCCTCGGTGGCTACCAGACTTCGGCTACACAACACTAGTTGTCGCTACCCCCAGCTCTTGATGCCTGGGGGGTTCTGGCGCAGCGCAGTGAGGTAGCGGAACGGGCTCGGACCCTGCCGATCCGGGTCTGCCCAGTACTCGAGCGTGCCGGGCAGGGAAGTGGGCAGGTCGTCGAGATCCTCCTCGGGACCTTCCTGAACGGCGAGCCGACCGTTCCCGTTCGCGGTGGCATATGTCTCCGACATGCCCCTTCGGCGCACGGGCGTTCCGGGTACCCTCAACGCGTTCACTTCGTAGGCGATCACGTTGAGCGTATCGCCGTCCTTCTGCAGCCAGCCACGCACCGAGAGGAAGGGCTCCATGCGCACGGCATTGCGGTCCCGTTTGTAGATGTCGGACTTCACAATTACGTTTATGGGACCGTACTCATCTTCCATCAGGACAAAGACATAGCCCTTAGCGGTTCCCGGCCTTTGTCGAGTGGTTACCAGGCCCGCGACTCGCACGGTGCTGTGCTGGCGTAGGTACGGAAGGCGGTCCGAAGATACGGTTCCGTCGGGCAGGACACCCTTCAGGAGCGTGAGCGGATGCAGCTCCGCAGAGAAGCGTAACATGCGGTATTCGGCGACCATGCGGTCGGTGGGCCCCAGGTCCGGGAAGGAGAGGTTCGCATACGGATCCGCGAGCTCCAACTCGGTCTGTGCGTGGTCCTCCCGGCCGCCCGTTCGCTCGTTGTCGGTCTCGGGGCCGAGCCAGAGGCCCGCTTGCCACAGTAATTCCCGCCGGGTGAGGCCGAAGCCGCTGAATCCACCCACCCAGATGAGGTTTTCAATGGCTGGCCGCTTCAATGAGGCCGGCGTACGGCGCAAAAAGTCCGCGAGCGAGGCGTAGGGGCCGCTTTTCTCCCGTTCAGCGACGATGCGCTCCGCGATTTCAGTACCCCAACTGCGTACGAAACCGAGCCCGATGCGCAGGTCGTCCCCTTCGGCGGTGCACTCGACCTGGCTTTTGTTCACATCGGGCAGGAGGGTCTGGATACCGTTCCTGCGTGCGTCCCGCCCCAGGGCATCGAGCGAGTAGAAGCCCATGGGCTGGTTGTTGAAGAGCCCGACGTAGAATTCGATCGGGTAATAGTGGCGTAGCCACGCGGATTGGTACGCCAGCAAGCCGAATGCGGCTGCGTGGGACTTGGGGAACCCGAATTCGCTGAATGCGGTGACCTGCGCAAAGATCTCCCGTGCGGTGGTCTCATCCACGCCGTTGGCCATTGCGCCCTCCAGGAAGTCGTCCCAGTGCGCCACAAGCGCCTCTTTCGAGCGTTTCCGACTCATCGCGCGGCGTAGCTCCTCCGCCTGACCATCCGAGAAGGATGCGAGCGCCTGACAGACTGTGAGCACCTGATCCTGGAAGATGATCACACCCAGCGTCTCCCCGAGCGCTTCTTTCAGCAGCGGATGGGGATAGGGGATCTCGTAATCTGGGTTCTCACGCAGCATTTCGCGGCGGCGCACATAAGGGTTCACTGCGCCACCGACGATGGGGCCGGGCCGCACGATGGCTACTTGAACCGCCAGATCCTCGAGGTTGCGCGGCTTCGTGCGCCGCAGCATCTGGATCTGGGCCCGGCTCTCGACCTGGAAGAGCCCCACGGTGTCTCCCGAGCAGATGCGGTCGTAGAGCACCTCGTCCTCGAAGTCGATACGCGACAGGTCGGGCGCTTTTCCGTGCCGTTCCGCGATCAGGTCGATGCTCTCTTCGACCAGCGAGAGCATGCCAAGCGCGAGGAAGTCGATCTTGATGAAACCCGCGTCATCGCAAGAGTCTTTGTCCCACTGGCAGAGCACCCGGCCTTCCCAGGCTGCGGGCTCGAGCGGCACGATTTCCACGAGTGGGCGGCTCGAGATGATCATGCCGCCCGGGTGCTGGGAGATATGGCGGGGCAGGCCCGCCACGTCTTCGGCCAAAGACCCCAATAGGCGCCATAGCTGTGCGTCTGCTCGGTCCCGGAACTCCGGCAGCGCCGCGATTTCGTCCGCGAGGCCCGCCGCGGAGCGGTGTTCGGAGAGCTTCGAGAGTTTTTCCAGCTCTCCCATGGGCAAGTCGAGCACTTTTCCGATCTCCCGAACCGCCGACTTCAGTCGATACGTGGGGAAGGTGCAGACGAGCCCTGTGTGCTCGTAGCCGTACTTCTCATAGACGCGCAGGATGAGTTGTTCGCGGATGTCCCTCGGGAAGTCGAGGTCGATGTCGGGCACGCTGCGCAGGGCTTCGTTGAGGAATCGGCCCAGGAAGAGGTTGTTCTTCACCGGGTCGATGTGCGAAAGCCCTATCAAGTAGCAGATGATCGACGATACCGAGGAGCCACGTCCCCTGCCCGGAGGAAGGCCCGAACGCGCCCGCGGGGCTTCTCCGCGAACTTCCCGCGCGACCGTGACGGCCAAGTCCATGATGTCGCGGTAGACGAGGAAAAACCCTGCGAGCCCGTGCAGATCCACGAGCCTAAGCTCCGTGTGCAGACGTTCTTCGGCGTCCTTTTCCTGCGAGCTGCCAGGTTTGTAGAGCGTTGAGATCTTGGCGAGGCAGATCGCCGCGAGTGTTTCGAGCGCTTCACCTCGCACCGATCCCTCGAAATCCGGGAACTCGTAGCCGAGATCTTCCGTCAGATCGAACGCGGCGCAGCGCTCGGCAATAAGCAGCGTGTTGGTGATCGCTTCGGGTCGGCTCTGGAAGCGGTTACGCATCTCCCACGGCTCGGCGAGGTGGAAGAGCCGGTTGGCGCGCCTCGCGCCATGCGCGCCATCGAGCGTCGCACGGTTCTTGATCGAGACGAGCACGTCCTGGAGCCGATGCCGCTCAGGGCGATGGCAGTGCACGTTCCCGGTCGCCACGACACCGAGCCCCATACGCCCGGCGAGGCGGGCGAGCGCCTTGTTACGTGCCGTATCTCCTTTTACGGCATTGTCTTGCAGCTCGACGAACACACTGCCAGGCCCGAACGCATCCACGAGCTTCCGGGTCATCTGCTCGGCTTCGGCGACCGATGAAGCGAGCGCGGCTGCCACGGGACTCTTCGCGCACCCGGTCAGCAGGATCAGCCCCTCGCAGAGCTCGAGCAGAGAGGGCAGGGGCAGTCGTGCATCGCCTCGCTCCGAAGCCATGTGAGTCTCGGTGAGCAAGCGGCACAGGTTTGCGTACCCCCGAGGCGTTTCGGCCAGAAGCGTGACGTGATGCCCGCCCTCGGGCTCCTCGAGGCCCGGAAAGCACTCCCGGAGCGTGACTTCCGCGCCCGTGATCGGCTGGAGGTTGGCACGTTTTGCCGCGTGGGCAAACTCCATGGAGCCGTAGAGCCCATTGTGGTCCGTGAGCGCGAGCGCCGGGTAGCCGAGCTCCACCGCGCGCATCGCCAGTTCTTGAGGATGCGATGCGCCGTCCAGGAACGAAAAACCTGAATGGCAGTGCAATTCGACGTAGGGCATATCCATGGATACCGAAGATAAACCGAAGATAGAGTCCCTGCAATGCAAGCATGCCGCGCACCGCCTCGGCAACGTTGTGGTAGACGCGTGGTTGCCCGTCGTTGTCAGCGGCTTGCCGGGCCCCGGACTGTCCCCTACGATCGCCACTCACCCCTGACCGAGCAGAGCACCCATGTCCGACGTCGTCTATACCGCAGAGATCAAGATCGAGCGTCTGCAGGGCCCGCACCGCCACGCGTGGTTGCCCGCGCACGACGGACCCGTCGAGTTCGGCGTGCACAGCGGGATCGCAGCCCACTACGGCGTCGAGCCCGACCGCGAGATCACGACCACCCTCGACTACGTGATGGCCGCGACCGGTGGCTGACTGACGGGTACCTTCGGTGGCGCGCTGGAGGCGCGCGGAATCAGTGCGAGTGACGGAGCCCTGACTGCGGACGTGAGAGGCGAGGTCGAGAAGGAAGACGACGGCGTGATCGTGATCCGTCGCATCCATGTGATGTATCTCTTGAAGGCAGGCGAGGAGCACAGGGAAACGATCGAGCGCGTGCACGACTTCCATGCCGACAAGTGCCCGGTCTACCGCTCGATCTGTGGCTCGATCGACATCACGACCGACTACGAGTTGGAGGGGTAGCTCTGGTGGGAGAAGCGACTAAAATAAATCCGTGTCAGAACTGCAACATTTGGAAAGGAATGAGGTGTTGACCGTTACTCAGCCCCCGGTGGAATCGTCGCTCGCTGGGATCGCCCGAGCGCTCGTCGCGGACGGCAGGGGCATCCTTGCCGCGGACGAGAGCCTGCCGACGATCGAGAAGCGCTTTCGCACGATAGACGTCGAGTCGACGGAGGAGGCCCGGCGCTCGTACCGCGAGTTACTCTTTACGGCCCCAGACGTCGAGCAGTATATCAGCGGAGTGATTCTGTTCGACGGAACGACGCACCAGGTCGATGCGTCGGGCACACCGCTGGTCGACGTACTGACGGCTCGCGGGATCATCCCTGGTGTGAAGGTCGATCGTGGCGCCAAGCCGCTGGCGGGATCCCCACGCGAGACGGTGACCGAAGGCCTGGATGGACTGCGCGAGCGCCTCCATGACTACCACGAGAGAGGTCTTCGTTTCACGAAGTGGCGTGCGGTCATCGCCATCGGTGACGGACTTCCTACGCCCTACTGCATTCGCGCAAACGCGGATGCTCTGGCTCGGTACGCAGCGCTCTCGCAAGAAGAGGGGCTGGTCCCGATCGTGGAGCCGGAGGTGCTCATCGACGGAGATCACACCATCGAGCGGTGCTACGACGTGACCGAGGCCACTCTCCACTACGTCTTCGATGTGCTGCACCAGCACCGCGTTGATCTGGACGCGATGCTGCTCAAGCCGAACATGGTGCTGTCCGGAAAGAGTTGTCCGGATCAGGCCACGGTCGAGGTCGTCGCGGACATGACGGTGCGCTGCCTGCTGCACTCGGTCCCGGCCGCGATCCCGGGTATCGTTTTTCTCTCTGGTGGGCAGACCTCCGAGCAGGCGACGGAACGGTTGAGCGCGATGAACGCTCGCGCCCCCGAGGTGCCGTGGCAGCTGAGCTTCTCATACGGTCGGGCGCTGCAAGAAGCGCCCCTCAACGCCTGGCGAGGGGACCCCGCGAACACCGAGGCGGCACAGCGCGCGCTTTGCCACCGAGCGAGGCTCAACGGCGCCGCGCGTTACGGGCGATACGAGCCCGAGATGGAGGGCGAGCTCGAGGCTGCACCGGGCGGCGCCGACGCCGCCTGAGCTCTCACATGCCAGGCGGCGTGAACCTCCCATCGATGGCCGTCCACCCGCCATCGGCAAACAGCACGGTCCCGGTCACGTAGCTGGCCGCGTCGGAAGCCAAGAACACCGTGGGGCCCGCCATCTCACGGGCGCTTCCCCAGCGCTTGAAGATGTTCCGGTCTCCGTAGGCGTCATACCAGTCCGGGATGTCCTTGATGGGCGCGGTGAGCGGAGTGTCGATCACGCCCGGTGCGACCGCGTTCACGCGCACGCCGTCTGGGCCGAGCTCCGCGGCTGCGGCTCGCACCATCTGCACGATGCCCGCCTTGGTGGCCGCATACATGCTCTGGCCGGGCTCCACGACGAGCGAGCGGATGGAGCTGAACAGGATGATGGAGCCCGATCCCTGCTCGCGCATGATACGGCCGGCTGCCTGCAGCACGTGTGCGTTGCCCTTCAAGTTCACGCCGAGCACGAGGTCGATCTCCTCGTCGCTGTAGTCGAGCAGGGGCTTGCGCACGTTGATCGCCGGCGTGCACACCACGACGTCGAGCGAGCCTCGCTCAGAAGCGACCCCCTCGAACGCAGCGGTGACGGACGGGCCGTCGACGATATCGACCCGCCCGGCGTCGGCTTCTCCGCCGGCCTCACGGATTGTCGCCGCCGTTTCCGTCGCCGCGTCCAGCTTCACATCGAGGCAACGCACGTAGGCGCCCTGCTCTCCGCACGCGATCGCGACGGCTTCCCCGATACCCGAGCCGCCTCCCACGATGGCGGCGTTTTTCCCTTCGAGGCTGAACATGGAGGGCATCAGGCGGTCTTTCCTCCGGATGGAGAGGAGGGTGCCCGGCGCCGCACCAGGGCCACGAGCACGAACGCCACGCCCGACGCCAAGACGCCGAGCAGCGTGGGATCGAGCAGGCGATTCGCGCCCGACAGAGCATCCAGCTGCATCGTAAAGAGCACGGCGACACCCGCGCCGATGCTCGCCAGCGCTTCGGGTACGCCGCCCCGCCTGGTGTAGAGGCCGGCGATGATCGGTACGGAGAGGATCACTGCGAGTAGAGCGTAAAACATCGTGAGCGCTCCCAGGACCGTGGGATTGATGATCGCGAGCACCAAGCCCAATACTCCGCCCACGACGGCTGCCCTGCGAGCGACGCGAAGGACTTGCTCGTCCGTCGCCTGTGGCGAGACGTAGCGCTTGTACAGGTCCTTGGACAGCGAGGTCGACAACATGAACAGTACTGCGTCTGCAGTGCTGACCTCGGCCGAGAACACAGCTGCGAGGCCAAGCGCGCCGATCAGGGGTGGCAGGCCCTGCGTCAAGACGACCGGGACCGCGAACTCGGAGTTGGCGCCGAGGTCGGGCGCGTACACGTGCGCGATCATCCCGAGCAGCGCTGGCACGAACGCGAAAGCCATGAGCACGAGGCCCTGGATGCCGATGCCCAGGCGCAACGCTCTCTCGTCTCGCGCTCCCCACGACTTCTGGAGCAGCCCCGGCGAGACCACGAAGGCCGGGACGAGAAACGCCATCATGATCCAGCCCGACTCGGGGCCCGTCCAGACGCTCGACCAGTCTGCCTGGTTTGGCGCCGCCGCTTGCACCGCCTCCCATCCGCCGGCCGCCGAAAGCGCGAGCGGCACGGCGATGAGCATGCCGACGAGCAGCACGCCGAGCTGCACCATGTTCACCCAGGCGGACGACCAGAGCCCGCCGGCAGTGAAGTAGACGGTCACGACGACACCTCCGAGCAGCGCGCCTACCCAGCGATCCGCGCCGAGCACGTACTCGAAGATCTGCGACATCGCGATGAGCTGCCCCGACAGAATGTAGAGCGTGGCCATCCAGAGCAGCACCGCGATCGTCGCGCGGACCGCACTGCCGTAGCGAAGCTCGAGGTAGTCGCCCGCGGTGTAGAGTCCGTTTTGTGTCGCGACTCGCCAGAGCTTGGGTCCGACCCACATGGCGAGGATCAAAGTCCCGATGCCCGCGGACCCGACCCACCACCAGGCCGAGATTCCGTCCCGATATCCAAGCCCAGCAGCCCCGATGAGGGAGCCGGAACCGATGTTGGCGGCGAGAAACGTAGAGAAGATCAGCCCGGGGCCCAGCCTCCGGCCTGCCACGAAGAATCCGTCGGCGCCCTTCATCCGGCGGGAGATCCACAATCCGAAGCCAATGAGTCCCAGCGCGTAGACGATGAGCGCGCCCAGGTAGAGGCCGACGGGTGCGTCGGGGTTCGGGTTCACGAGGACGCGTGCGGACTAGTTGCCAAGGTCGCTCACGCTGGGGATGCCGGGCAGCCCCTCCGCCATACGCACCGCTCGCAAGATTGCTTCGGCCATGACATCGGCGGCCAGCGCGCCGATCAGCGTCACGTTGGCCGGGCCCTCGAGCACGCCGGTCGCCAGCGAGAAGACGGTGTCGCCGTCTCCCATCGTGTGGGCAGGGTAGATGGTGCGCGCCAGCCCATCCTGTGCCATCTGGGCGATCTTGGTCGCCTGCGCCTTCGTGAGCGTGGCGTTGGTGGCGACCACGCCGATGGTGGTGTTCGCGCCGGCCTCGATCTGCGGCTCTTGGCCCGGTCCGCCGGAAGATCGCAGCAGTCGGCGCGCGTCCGCGAGGCCGTTCCCGTCCTCTGTGCGCACCCCCGCCACGACCTCGCCGGTCGACGGATCGATGATGTCCCCGACGGCGTTCACCGCGACCGCGGCGGCGACTACCAGTCCATTCTGAAGCGTGATAGATGCCGTGCCGAAGCCCCCTTTCATCGAGCGGCCGGCGCCGCCCAGCTTGCCGACCGTGGCCCCTGTACCTGCTCCCACGGACCCTTCCGCGGGAGCCCCGGAGGACGCGGCCTCGGCAGCCGAGTACCCGCACTCGGGACCCGGCCGGACCTTCTCGTCACCTTCCAGTCCGAGGTCGAAGAGGATCGCCGCGACGACGATCGGCACGACCTTTCCCCGTGCAACCGGCCATCCGATGTTGCGCTCGTCCAGGTATCGCATGACCCCCGACGCGACGTCGAGGCCGAACGCGCTGCCTCCGGACAGCACGACCGCGTGTACCTGATCCACCATGTTCACCGGGTCGAGCAGCGCGATCTCACGGCTGCCCGGCGCGCTGCCGCGCACGTCCACGCCGCCGACGGCTCCATCCCGCGCTAGGACGACGGTGCAGCCCGTGGGCCGCTCGCTCAACGTGTGATGGCCGAGCTCGAGGCCCGGCACCGCCGTGATGCCCCACGCGTCCAAGCCGGGTCCCTCCTGGGCCTCGAGCGGCCCATGCGAGATCGGGGCCCCCACGAGGAGGGCCCCGACCATGAGCATCCGTGACTGCGTTTTCACGTCAGTCCTCGAGCATCAACGGGGCTCCGCTCGCGTGGCGGGCTGCTGCGGAGTGTTTCCGTCGATCGCGAAGCAATAGAAGAACCCGTTGCCACCGGTGCCCTGCAAGTCGGACTGGCTGCAGCCGCGACTGCTGTGGGCGGAGTTCCAAGAATTGGGATTCTGGCCGCCACCTTGCCGGTCGTGGTGACCTACGCGGGCGCTGCCCTCGCCATTGGCGGTCCAGTTGGCGCAATTGGTGTTGCCCTCACCCATGTACACGGTCCCGTCCATGTTGGAGCCGGTCAGGATGTCGTGCATGTTCGGATCGTCGCCGCGGCCGTTCGACATCGCACCCGTCTCGGTCAGAATCGACTGCTTGGTGAGGTTTGCGGCGTCCGAATGCAGCGCGGTCACGTCTGCGGCGATCATGTCGCCCGCGTAATTGTACCAGGGGCCCGAACCGATGCGGTCGCGAGCGTTGACCGCGGGCTGGCCGTCGCTGGCCAGCGCGCTGAGGTACGCGTGCCAGGTCAGGTCGCCGACGCCCGCGGGGTACGCGAGGTCTTCGCAGTGCTGATCCGCGCCCGCAAGCCCTCCGAGGGCGGCTCCGTCACCGCCGCCCGCGCTGGTGATGAAGAAGCTCATGTTGCCGCTCTGTGCGGCGGCTGGGGCGGCCGCAACGAGCGCAAGGATGGCGAGGGCGGTGATCGTCTTCTTCACGGTATTCTCCTGCTTGGGTGGAGCGGCTTGCCGGCTCTCGCTTCAAGCGTGCGTCCAGCTTGCCTCCTCATGATACGTCCGGGCAATGTCCGGAGGATGGGCGGAACCGGCAATAGGCGAGCTCGGATCTTTCGCGGTCCGGGTCGGCGCATAGCTTGACGCCCTTCCAGCCGCTGCCTTCTCCCCTCTCGCCCAGGCTTCATGTCTCGCTCCGATTCCATCGATCGCGTGCTCTCCGAAGTCGAGCGCGCGCGCGACGAGCTCGTGGACTTCACGGCGGAGTTGATTCGGATTCCCACCGTGAACCCGCCGGGCGAGAACTACCGCGAGTGCGCCGAGAGTATTGGTGTGCGCTTGGGGGCGTGGGGCATGGCCGTTCAGTACGTGGAAGCCGAGGGACGCGCCGAGCATACCAAGTCGCATCCACGCGTCAACGTGATCGGACGGTTGGAGGGGGTCGGGGCCCGGCCGTGCCTGCACTTGAACGGCCATTTCGACGTGGTCCCGCCGGGGGATGGATGGACGGTCGATCCCTTCGCTGGGCTCGTGCGCGACGGTCGGCTCTACGGGCGTGGCGCGTCGGACATGAAGTCGGGGCTGGCTGCCGCGGCCTTCGCTGTCGAAGCGATCCGTCGTGCCGGCGTCGCACTGCGCGGCACGGTGGAGGTCAGCGGGACCGTGGACGAAGAGAGCGGTGGCTTCGCGGGGGTCGCCTACCTCTGCGAGACTGGGCACATCTCGGCGCAGCGCACCGACTACGCGATCATCCCCGAACCGTTCGGGCTCGAGCGCATTTGCGTGGGCCACAGGGGCGTCTACTGGTTCGACGTCGTCGCGCACGGGCAGATCGCCCACGGCAGCATGCCTCATTTGGGTCGCAGCGCCATCGACGACATGGCGGCCTTGATCGACGCGGTGGCGGCTCGGCTGGGGCCGGAGCTGGCTCAACGAGTCAGCGCGATGCCGGTCGTGCCGGAGGCGTCGCGCCGGGCATCGATCAACGTCAACGCGGTGGAGGGCGGGCAGGCGGGGCAGACGCAGCAAAGCCCCTGTGTGGCCGACCGCTGCCTCGCGACCTTCGACCGCCGCTTCATCGCCGAGGAGTCCTATGACGAGGTACGCGCCGAGGTGGTAGCCATCGTGCGGGCGGTCGAGGCAGAACAACCAGGACGTCGCTACTCGATCGAGGACCGCATGGTGGTACACCCGGTGCAGGCACCGAACGGCTCACCGGTGGTGACTGCCCTGAGCAACGCAATCGCGCGGGTCACGGGATCGGGCGCGTCCCTGGTGGGAAGCCCGGGTACGTACGATCACAAACATTTCGTACGTATGGCGGGCGTCGAGCACTGTGTCGCCTACGGGCCCGGACCTCTCGAAGAGGCTCACCAGCCGGATGAGTCGTGCTCGATCGACGATCTGGTGGCGTCGAGCCAGGTGATGGCGTTGGCGGTGTTGGAGCTGGTCGGCTAGCGGGCTGTTAGCCCTCCTGCGCGCCAGCCCTCCCGTTCTCCACCACGAACGTCGCCCGCGTCTCGATAGCGGCGCCCGGCTCGGTAACCACCGGCACGATCTTGAACTCGCTGATCCACAGATCGGGCGTCACTTCTGCGGTCACATACCCGCGTTGGCCGTTGTAGAACTTGATGTGCGGGTTGTTCGAGAGTCGGCGCTCGCCGCCGGCGGTCATGTCCGCTCCGTCGCCACCGGAGCTGATGGAGGTACCGACGAGCTCCGTCGCCGCGATCGGCGAAGAGAGGTCGTCGAAGTCGGTGTGCAGGTCGGCGACCCAGTTCGAGTGGATGTCCCCGGTGAGCACGATGGGGTTGGGCGTGCCGACTTCGGCGAGCAGCTCGAGCGTCGCTTGCCGCTCGGACGGATAGCCATCCCACTTGTCCATCGACCACGTCTCGTCGCCATCGTCGTTGATGCCACGCAGGCGGGCCATCATGACCTGCTGCGCGAGCACGTTCCAGCGGGCGCCGGTGTCGGCAAGACCAGCGAAGAGCCAGTTCCGCTGTTCCGCCCCGAGGATCGACTGGTCGGGCGCGATGTGCTGCGCACAGGTGGGCGCGCCGGCGCAGGGTTGGTCGCTACGGTACTGACGGGTGTCGAGCACGTTCATCTCGAGCAGGCTGCCGAAGCGGAGCCGGCGGTACAGCTGCATGTCCGGCCCGACCGGCATCGAGGACCGCCGGAGCGGCATGAACTCGTAGAAGGCCTGGTACGCCGCCGCTCGGCGCAGGAGGAACTCATCGACCGGCTGGTCGTCCTGAGCGATGTCGTCGGCGTAGTCGTTGTCGACCTCGTGATCGTCCCAGGTCACCACCCACGGTGCCGAGGCGTGGGCCGCCATGAGGTCCGCATCCGAGCGATACGTCGTATATCGTGCCCGATACTCGTCGAGCGTCATGACCACGGGACCCTCGTGGCTACGGACCGGATTGCTGCCGTAGGACCTCTCGTAGATGTAATCACCGAGATGCACGATCAGGTCGAAGTTCTCGTCAGCCATGTGCCGAAGCGCGGTGTAGAAGCCATACTCGTACTGCTGGCACGATGCGATCCCGAAGCGGAAGCGATCCACTGATGCGCCCAGGGCAGGGGCGGTCTTGGTGCGCCCCACGGGGCTCTGCTGTCCACCCGTCGTCATGCGATAGAAGTACTCTCGACCGGCCTCGAGGCCGGTAACCTCGACATGTACGGAGTGGCCCAGCTGGGGGGTCGCCGTGGCGGAGCCCGACTGAATGATCCGCCTGAAGCCGTCATCTTCGGCGATCTCCCATCCGACCCCCAAGTTCTCAGCAACGGCCCCGACGGGCACGAGCGCCGAGCGCGCCAGCCGAGTCCACAGAACCACCCCGTCCGGGGACGGGTCTCCAGAGGCCACCCCCAGTAAGAAGGGATTCGACGATAAGGAAACGGAGCGCTCGGTCCCACAGGCTGGAAGGGCACCGAGCGTGACGAGTCCGGTCACGCTTCCCGTGAGCCGAAGGAAGTCGCGGCGTGTGCCGCGCATGTGAAAGAGATCGTACCACTCGAGGTCGCGCGCCTTCATCGTGGATTCCCACGCCGGAATCGGCACCGAGCGTCCGCGTATCGTAGGCCATCACCTTCGACGGATTCGATATACCTCACGAGCACGCCCGCAGAGTTGCGTTCGGAGCCCCAGACCGTGAAACGGTTTTCGGTTCTGTCGAAGCCCAATGCTTCGATCCGCCCGTAGACCGCACGCGTGTCGCCGTAACGGGGCACCGTGAAAAAGAAGTGGCCCGCCTTGATCAGACGACAGTCGAGCTCTGCCGCTTCGGCGTCGGCGATCTCGTAGCCCGGGTCGCGAGCTGTGGCGCACGCAGCGACGACGAGTAGTGTCGCCACGGCGGTGGCAAAGAAGGTTCCTAGAACGATAGCAATCAAGTGGTCTGTCCTGGTGGCGGTCACCGCGCCCCGCGACACGGTAGCTTGGGGACTCACCACGATCAACTGAGGATTCCCTTGAAGGCCATCACCTTCCAAGACGTCGAGCACCTCGCGTACGAAGACGCGGCCGACCCGAAGATCGTCCTCGCGACAGACGTGATCGTCCGGGTCACCCACGCGGGAATCTGCGGCTCCGACCTCCATCCCTACTTCGGGCGAGAAGTGGGTCTGGATGTAGGTACGGTCATGGGGCACGAGCTGGTCGGCGAGATCGTCGAGGTGGGATCCGAGGTCCGCGACTTCAGAGTGGGTGCCCGTGTCGTCGCTCCGTTCACCACGAGTTGCGGCTCGTGCTTCCACTGCTCTTCGGGGCTGACCGCCCGTTGCGAGCACGGCCAGCTATTTGGGTGGGTTGAAGACGGACGGGGCCTGCAGGGTGTGCAGGCCGAGTACGCGCGCGTGCCCCTCGCGGACGGGACGCTCGTCAGGGTCCCCGAGAGCCTCGACGACGCGGTCGCGCTGCTCGCCGGAGACATCCTCTCCACGTCGACTTATGGCGCCGAGCTCGCGGGTGTGGGACCGGGCGACCTGGTTGTCGTCGTGGGGTGCGGCCCCGTGGGGCTGCTCACCATCCGCGCGGCCTTCGAGCGCGGGGCTCGGGAGGTCGTCGCGGTGGACCGTGTCCCGACGCGATTGGCGACCGCGGAGCTATTCGGAGCCACGCCCGCGAACTTCGAGACGGGAGACCCTCTGGAGACTGTCCATGAGCGCTCACAAGGGCGCGGAGCCGATGCCGCGATCGAGGCGGTGGGCTCGCCGGAGGCCACGCGCTTGGCCGCAGACCTGCTTCGACTCGGGGGTTCGCTCGCCGCGCTCGGCGTGCACAGCGAGGCTCACCTCGCGCTATCGCCCGGCGAGATCTACGACCGCAACCTCACGTATTCGGGAGGAAGATGCCCGGTGCGTCACTACTTGCCGGCGTCGCTACTCTTGGCGCAGCGAGACGCCGAGCTCATCGAGACACTGATCTCACATCGGCTGCCGCTCTCTCAGGGAGTCGCGGCGTATCGCATGTTCGCTGAACGCCACGAGGGCTGCACGAAGGTGGTATTGCTCCCTGGCTAGAGTCTGTGCCCTTTCTCCGCTAAGGCCGCCTCACTCCGTCCTCAGAGCTGTCATCGGATCGATGTGCATCGCTCTCCTGGCGGGCAGGTATGCAGCGACGAAAGCGACCAGGAAGAGGACAACCGAGACGCCGACGAGCGTGACCGGATCGACGGTCCCAATCCCGAACACCAAGCCCTCCAGGAAGCGAGTCGCCCACCATGATACACCCAGCCCCACGACGATTCCGAGTACGGTGACGCTGAGTCCTTGCTTCAGGACCAGCGTTCGAAGCGAGCCGCGGTTGGCGCCGAGTGAAGCGCGCAGCCCGGAGTCGTAGTGGGAGGTGTGGTGCGCTCCGGCCTAGTCCTGGCGGGTGTCGGAATCGTTCTGGGCAGCGTTGCGGCGGTAGCGTCGACGCGCTACCTGGATTCGCTCCTGTTCGAGGTGTCCGCACTTCCAGCGGTGCTACACACGCACCCACCAGCTCTTTGAGCCCCCACCCTCCACCCGCTTGAAGCCCACGTCTTTCATGTCGGCGGTCAGGCGCTCGGCTTCTTTTGCGTTGATCTTGCCCTCGAGCTTGAGCACGGTTCCTCCGTCACCTGCGATTGAGACTTTCACGTCCCGGTTGGGATCGCCGAGATCCTTTTAGTTGGCGAGCTAGGTCGTCCGCGAAGGCCCGGCGATCGTCTTTGGTGACGACTCGGTCTTTGCGCTTCCTCTTCTTCTCTTCGCCGGCGCGAGCGTCCGTCCAGGCGAGCATCACGCCCGGCAGCGACATCGGCAGCCCGATGGCGAGGCCGAAGAGCAGCATCACGCCCGCAGAGGCGAGCTCGGGCGGCCCTCCGATCGAGTCGAGCATCGACGTCACCATCCAATAGGCCGCGCCGCTGCCCAGGATGAGGGATACGACCGCATAGAGCGCTATGCCCGCGCGCCCCCTTCGCCTTGACCAGTGTCTCGTGTCCACGGCCTTTGCGCAGGGCCCACGTCGTGCCCAGTGACGTGCTCAGTCTGCCGAGCAGCATGGCGATGATCTGCGGCGCGTACTGTCCCAGTCCGTTTTCCATGGCGGAAGCTAGCCTGCCCAGGCGCTCGTGCGCACGGCGCTACCCCAGCTCTCGTACCCAGATGTTTCGATAGCTCACCGGGTTCCCGTGGTCCTGCAGCAGAATCGGCAAGCGATCCGCATGCGCGGCGTAGGACGGCTCGCCGATGAAGAGGGTAGGGCCTTCCAGCTCGGCGTGGTTCTGGACCAAGACGCCGTTATGGAGAACCGTGATGTAGCCCGGGCTATCGAGCCGACCCTCCGGCCCGAAGCGGGGCGCGGTAAAGATCACGTCGTAGGTCTGCCAGGTACCGGGAGCCCCCGAGGCGTTCACGAGAGGAATGTGCTGCTTGTAGATGGAGCCCGCTTGCCCGTTGGAGTAGGTCCGGTTGTTGTAGGAATCGAGGACCTGAAGCTCGTAGCGTTCCATGAAAAAGATGCCGCTGTTGCCCCGGCCCTGTCCCTCGCTCACGACCTCGCCAGGCGTGCGCCACTCGATGTGGAGTTGCACGTCCCCGAAGCCCTGACGCGTTTGCACCCCGCCCGACCCAGAGACCACGGTCATGGCGCCCCCGCGAATGCTCCAGCCTGCATCACCGCCGTTGGCATCGCTCCAGGCCGACAGGTCGGTCCCGTCGAAGAGCACGATGGCGTCGGATGGTGGGCCGAGCAGCCCGCCGGGCGTCACTATGGAGGGTTCCGGCTCCCAGACCTCGCTGTCCTCCGGGCGTGCATCGTCCTGTGGCACTGCAGCCGCTGTCTCGGTTGGATTCTCTTGGGGGTCCGGCTCGGGCGTGCAGCCCGCCGCGAGCGCCATGAGAGCCACGAGGATGGCTCGGACCCCGCCCACCTTCCTCACGTCGATCATAGTGACGGCAGCGTCCAGGGCGACCGATAGTTGGGCATGAGTAGCGCGTTGGCCTCGGAGTCGCCGTCGAAGGAGCCCGCTTTATCGTTCCACGCGAGACGCCGCCCGGTCTTGAAGGAGATGTTGCCCATGTGCGACGTAACCGCGGCGCGCGCCGCGATGGCCGGGTGGCACTTGGGTTGCTCCCGGCTCTTCATGCACTCCACGAAGTTCTGCGTATGCGCGTCGAGGCCGCCGTCGTCGTCGCGCCTCTGCACCGGAAGGACTGGCGTCAGGTACTCGGGGCGCCCATCGACGTTCTCGCTCTCCGCGTAGATCTCCCATTTCTGACGGTCCACCACGAGCGTTCCCAGGTTTCCGATGAATGCGACCCCGTGGTCGCGCTGATACGGCCCCAGGTCGATGCCCGTGGCGTGTTCCCAGAGCATTGAAAATCCGTCGAACTCGAAGACGGCCTGCAGGGTGTCCGGAGTCTCCGCCCCGTCGTCGGGATAGGCGAACTTGCCGCCGCTGGCCGTGACGTTCTTGGGTGCGGTAGCGTCCATGCCGTAGTGCACCATGTCGATCATGTGCACGCCCCAGTCGGTCATGAGGCCCCCGGCGTAGTCCCAGAACCAACGGAAGTTGAAATGGAATCGATTGCGGTTGAACGGCCGCCCCGGGGCCGGCCCCAGCCAGAAGTCGTAGTCGACGCCTTCGGGTACCACCTCGTCTGCTAGAACGGGCACGGACTTCATCCACCCCTGGTAGGCCCAGGCTTTCACCAATCGGATTCTGCCGAGGGCCCCGGACTTCACGTAGTTCGCGGCGTCCGTCCAGTGATCTCCGCTGCGCTGCCACTGCCCGACCTGGACCACGCTGCTGTAGCGCTCGGCTGCCGCGACCATCAAGGCGCACTCGCCGACGGTGTTGGCCAGAGGCTTCTCCACGTAGACGTCCTTACCGGCCTCACACGCGAGCACCATCATGAGGCAGTGCCAGTGATCGGGCGTGCCGATGATCACCGCGTCGATGTCGGGGTCGTCCAGCAAGCGACGGAAGTCCGTGTGGAGCGCGGGAGTGGACCCCCACCTCTCCGTCACCTGTCCGGCCCTTCGACTGAGCACTTCGTCGTCGATGTCGCACAGGGCCACGCACTCGACCTCGGGCACCTTCATGATGGAGTTGAGGTCGGAAAAGCCCATGCCGTTGCACCCGATGACGCCCACTCGGACTTGGTCACTAGGTGCGACGCGTGACTCCTGCGCCTTCAGGACTTTGGGAAGACTGGCCGCGCCGGCCAGGGCGAGCGTGGAATCACGCAGGAAGCGACGACGGGTGGCCATGACTGCCCTCTCGAGATGGGTCTGTTGGGTGAAGCCAACATAGGGGCCCAGCAGTTACGACGCATGGCTCGACATTGGCCTTGGCGGAGAAGTATGTTGCCCCCACCCCCGCTACTTGGTGTGGTGCACTCGTGTCCAAACGCCTGACATCCTCATCCATCTTGATCGCGCTCGCTTTGGGCGCGACGTGGGCGGGCGTTTGGGACTTGCAAGCGCAGACGGTCGACTTTCAGCGGGACGTGCGGCCGATTCTGGCTGACAAGTGCTTCCAGTGCCACGGCCCCGACTCGCGCGCGCGCGAGGCCGAGCTTCGGTTCGATACCAGGGAGGGCGCTTTTGCGGCGCGGACCCGCGGTCAACCGATCGTGCCGGGCGACGCCGCGAGCAGCTTGCTCTTTCAGCGCATCACACACGCCAACGCCCGCAGGCGCATGCCGCCCTCGTCGGCCAACAAGACGCTGACCGACGAGCAGATCGACATTCTGCGCCGTTGGATCGAAGAGGGGGCTTCGTGGGAACAGCACTGGTCCTTTACGGCAGTCGAGCGCCCGGAGCCGCCGGAGGTCACCGACGATTCGTGGGTGCGACGTGCTCTCGATCGATTCGTGCTCGCGCGTCTGGAAGCGGAGGGCTTGCAGCCGGCGCCAGAAGCCGACAAGCGGACGCTGCTGCGCCGCTTGGCCCTGGACCTGACCGGCCTGCCGCCGACCCCCGAGTTGCTACGGCGTTTCCTGAGCGACGACTCCGACCAAGCCTACGAGAGCATCGTCGATGAGCTGCTGGCTTCGGAGCAATGGGGTGAACATCGAGCGCGCTACTGGTTGGATGCGGCGCGCTACGGTGATACGCACGGGATCCACATCGACAACTACCGTGAGATGTACCCGTACCGCGACTGGGTCATCCAAGCGTTCAACAGCAACCAGCCGTTCGACGAGTTCGCCGTGGAGCAGGTCGCGGGCGATCTGTTGCCGAACCCGTCGCTCGACCAACTCGTGGCGACCGGGTTCCAGCGGAACAACATCACCACCAACGAGGGTGGAGTGGTCCCGGCGGAGTACGAGGTGATCTATGCGAAGGATCGCGTCGAGACCATCGGGGGAGTGTTTCTCGGATTAACAGTCGGCTGTGCCACGTGCCACGACCACAAGTTCGACCCGATCCAGCAGAGCGAGTTCTACGCGCTTACGGCCTTTTTCCGGAACACCACACAAAACGCCCTCGACGGCAACGTATTCGATCCGCCGCCCATCTTGGTCGTTCCGAGCGAGGACGACCGATCGCTTTGGAACGAGCTGCGCGAGCGGTCTGAGGCGACCCAGGCGGGGCTCGCACAGAGGGCGGACGAGGTGGATGTGGCGTTTGGGGACTGGCTCGACACGCGGGAGTATCGCTCGCTGACCTCAGCGCTCGGTGAGTCGGCGCCGTGGATGCGCCTGCTCCTGGACGACGATGGCCCGGGACCGCGGTTCGAGCTGGACGGGACCTCGCATCCGGTGACGCTCGAAGGCGCCGTGTCGATCGAGCCTGGCCCGGGGGGGCTCCCGTCTCTGAGGTTCGCTGACGAGTCGTGGGCCGAGCTTCCCTCCGTGCCGCTCGACGGTGACACGCCTTTCTCGATCGCACTTTGGATTCTCCGACCTGATTCGGCCGCGGGCTTTCCCGTCGTGGGCCAATACGGTGTCGAGGACGGATACCGCGGGTGGGCGCTTTCTGCCGGCGGCCATCCCTCTTTCCGCTTGATCGGAGACTCGGTTCCCGAAAGCGAGCAGCGTTCGGCCGCGCGTATCTCACCTCGCACGACCGTGGAGGCCTCCCCCCAAAGCCAGTGGACACATGTCGTGGTCACCCACGACGGCACCGGAGAGCGCTCGGGCATGGCGATCTACCGCGACGGTGAACGTCTGGAAACCGGGGGGAGTGAGTATTTCGCGAAGGTGCTCGGGAGCAGCCTTACGGAAGGTCCGCTGGAGCTGGGTCGCGCCGTCTCTCTCCGCGAAGGAGAGCGGGTCGATAGGCACTTCCCGGGGGGCGGTATCGCCGACTTCCGGATCTTCGATCGGGCGCTCACGGGCGAGGAGGCCCGAGTCGTCGCGGCCTGGCCCACACTCCGGCGCGCCCGCGAGAAGTCGACCGAGGCGCTCACTCAGGATGAACACGACGCGCTGCGTCTCTACTACCTGGCCGTCGAAGATGGGCAGTACCGGGAGCTGCTCGCCCGCAGCCAGGAGCTCACCCACGAGTGGCGCGAGCTCCGCCGAAGGGGCGCGATCACGCACATCATGCAGGAGCGCGCCGACTCGGAGCCCGAGGCGCATATCCTCTATCGAGGCATGTACGATCAGCCGCTCGAGCGCGTCACGGCCGGCGTGCCCGCCGCGCTCCCGCCCATGGCCGCGTCGCTGCCTCGAAACCGCCTCGGTCTCGCTAGGTGGTTGGTCGATGACGACAATCCGCTGACGGCTCGCGTGACGGTCAACCGTTTCTGGCAGCAGGTATTCGGCACGGGCCTGGTCGCCACGAGCGAAGACTTCGGAGCGCAGGGGGAACCACCCACGCATCCCGAGTTATTGGATTGGCTGGCCGTCGAGTTCCGCGATTCGGGCTGGGACGTGAAGAGCTTCTTCCGCACACTCGTGACGTCTGCCGCCTATCGGCAATCGGCGCGAGTGACCGACGAGAAGCTCGAGACGGATCCTGAGAACCGTCTGCTCTCTCGCGGCGCGCGCTTCCGCATGGACGCCGAAATGGTGCGCGACTACGCATTGGCGGCGAGCGGTCTCCTGATACCCACGGTGGGCGGCCCGAGCGTGCGCCCCTACCAGCCGGAGGGCGTTTGGTCTTCCATCGCGATGGCGCAGAGTGACACGCGTCTCTATGAGCAGGACGACGGGGACAAACTTTATAGGCGTAGCCTGTACACGTTCTGGAAGCGGCTCGCACCTCCGCCGGCGATGGGCGTGTTCGACGCGCCGACGCGGGAGCACTTCGTCGTGCGGCGAGAGCGCACGAACACGCCTCTGCAGGCCTTGGTGACGATGAACGACCCTCAGTTCGTCGAAGCCTCGCGCTATTTGTCGCAGCGTGCGATGCGGGAGGGCGGGGACGGTTTCGATGAGAGGCTCGACTTCATCACCCTCCGCCTCCTGGCTAGGCCGTTCGACGACGCTGAGCGCTCGGTGGCGAGGCGCACGTACGATCGGCTGCTCGACGCGTATCAGGCCGACGAAGACGCCGCCGGGCGCCTACTGCAGGCTGGCGACTCAGAGCCTGACGCCGGCCTGCCGGTCGCCGAATCGGCCGCCTGGACCATGCTGGTCAGTCAGTTGATGAACCTGGACGAAGTGTTGAACAAGTAGCGCTGATGCAGCGCAAGAGAGGACCACCTATGGATCCGCTTCGCGAAATCGTGCTGGCAGAGACCCGACGCCAGTTCTTCGGAAAGATGGCCGCGGGAATCGGCGGCCTCGCGTTGTCGAGCCTGATGGCCGACGACGTCTTCGGCCAGATGCCCGCTGGGGTGCCGCCGCTGCGGCAGATCGCGCCGAAGGCCACTCGGTGCATATACCTGCACATGATGGGCGGACCGCCGCAGATGGACCTGCTCGACTACAAGCCCGTCATGAAGGATTGGTACGACACGGAGCTACCGGACTCGATCCGCCAAGGTCAGCGTCTGACGGGCATGACCTCGGGTCAGTCGCGCTTCCCCATCGCCCCGTCGGTATTCGAGTTCGCGCAGCACGGTCAGAGCGGTACGTGGATTTCCGAGCTGCTTCCTTACACGGCTTCGATGGTCGACGACATCGCCATCATCCGCTCGATGAACACCGAGGCGATCAACCACGAGCCCGGCATCACCTTCATCCAGACAGGCCAGCAGATCCCGGGTCGCCCGTGCATCGGCTCCTGGTTCTCATACGGGCTGGGCAGCCTGAACGAGAACCTGCCGACCTTCGTGGTTCTGAACGCCGAGAAGAGCCATCCGCGTTCGAACGTGCAGGCGATTTCGGCTAAGCTCTGGAGCGCGGGCTTCCTCTCGCCGGAGTACTCGGGCGTCATGCTGAACAACGGCGTCGACCCCGTGCACTACCTCAGCGATCCCGACGGTGTCTCGCGCGAGGTCCGGCGCGCGATGCTCGACGGGCTGGGCGACCTCAACAGGATTCAGCACGACGACCTCGGCAGCCCGGAGACACTGGCGCGCATCCAGCAATACGAGATGGCGTATAGAATGCAGATGTCGGTACCGGAGATGGCAGACCTCTCCAGCGAGCCGGAGAGCACTTTCGAGCGGTGGGGTGACGAAGCGAGGCAGCCAGGCAAGTTCCAGAATGCGGCGCTGATGGCGCGGCGCTTGGTGGAGCGGGGTGTCCGCTTCGTGCAGATCTATCACCGCGGGTGGGATGTGCACCAGTTCGCTCCGGAAGTGCTACCGGCTCAAGCGCTCGACGTGGACCGCGCGGCGTGGGCGCTCATCCAGGACCTCAAGGAGCGTGGCCTGTTCGACGAAACACTCGTCATTTGGGGTGGGGAGTTCGGACGCACGATCTACTCCCAGGGTCGTCTCACCCCGACCGATTACGGGCGTGACCATCATCCGCGCTGCTTCAGCCTCTGGATGGCCGGCGGCGGCGTCAAAGGTGGTGTGGTCCACGGCGAGACCGACGACTTCTCGTACAACATCGTCCGGGATCCGGTGCACATCCGCGACTTCCAGGCAACGATCCTACACCTGTTCGGGATCGACCACGAACGCTTCACGGTCAAGCACCGAGGTCTCGATGCCAGGCTGACGGGAGTCCTACCGGCTCGAGTGATTCAAGAGATCGTTCAGTGAGGCTATGGCTCGGGCCGCTGATGGTCGGAGCAGTCGCCGTCGGCTTGCTGTTCGCTCCCCCGATCGCGGCCCAGAGCGACGATTGGGCGTCACTCGGCCGATATCGCGACGCGAATCGCAGCCTGGGGCCGCCGGCGCCCGGTGAGCGGCGCGTCGTGTTCTACGGCAATTCGATCACCGATGCTTGGGCCAAGTACTTCGGGGCCATGTTCCCCGGCGAGCCTTATGTGGGCCGTGGCATCAGCGGGCAGACCACACCGCAGATGCTCGTGCGCTTTCGCCAGGACGTGCTCGCCCTCGATCCGGTGGTGGTCGTCATCCTGGCGGGAACAAACGATATCGCTGGAAACACTGGACCGTCGACGCAAGCCATGATCGGGGACAACCTGGCTTCCATGGCCGAGCTCGCGCAGGCGAACGGAGTTCGAGTCGTTCTTTCGTCCGTCCTGCCGGCATCGGACTACCCGTGGCGGCCCGGACTCGACCCCGGACCGAAGATCGTGGCGCTCAATCGATGGATGGAGCAGTACTCGGCCGCGAACGGCATCGTCTACCTCGACTACCATTCCGGGATGGTGGACCAGCATCTGGGTTTGGATCAAGCACTCTCACAGGACGGAGTGCATCCCAACGAAGCAGGCT
>Ga0209445_1000275_pt1 | contig 29283 bp, 28 predicted proteins | sample MarorgKNORR_S2LV_4_FD_188223 | JGI IMG/M metagenome (GOLD analysis project Ga0209445, IMG submission 188223) | Marine microbial communities from the Southern Atlantic Ocean, analyzing organic carbon cycling - NADW_A/KNORR_S2/LV (SPAdes) (version 2) | ecosystem: Environmental > Aquatic > Marine >... | reverse complement strand
CTTAACGCAGCCTTGCCGCGCCCTTCATCGGCTCTTGGTCCCAAGGCATCCACCGTAAGCCCTTAATAACTTGACCCACGCAAGGAACTTCAAACCTTTCCTTGGCGTGTATCTTTCTTTCGAGCGTATCTGTACGTTACGTATTTCTACGTACCATATTTCTACGTTGTTACGCAGGACTAATTGCAGTTTCCTATTCTCTTTTTAAGGTGCCTCACACGCGAAACGACGGCCAGGGGTTTCCCCCGAACCGTCGTTCAGGTATCCCATCGATTCAACTTATTTTCAGGTAAGAATCATCATTAAGCGAGACGCCATCCTCCTGTGCGAAGTTAGATTATATGTCTGCCCACGACCAGAGTCAAGAGGTCCGCAGGCTGAATTTTGCGCCGGGTTCGCACGCGCTATCACTAATACTCCCGCTTTCCCTTACACAGTCGTTCTAAGGAGAGCTCCCAACGCGTCGGAAAAGAATCTTCCAAACCTCATCTTGGCAGACCCTTCGCTCCACTCAGGGTGACATCTGGGCGACAACGGCGACTAATCGGTGAATGGGACGTTGTCGCTACAAATAACCCCGGCGCCTACCGCCCTTTCAAGTTCGCCGGCCGCTTCTCCAAGAATGCCTGCACGGCCTCTTTGTGGTCCTCGGTCTTCCGTACCTGTTCTTGGGCCACGTGGGCTAGATCTAGGGCCTCTTCAAAGTCCATGGACAGGCTTTTATGAACCAAATACTTGGTCAACGCGTGAGACTGGGTCGCCCCCTTGGCCAACCGGGAGGCCAACTCAAAAGTAGCGTCAAAAAGTTCGTCGTCGGGCAGCAACTTACTGGCCAGACCCAGTCGGTAGGCGTCCGGCCCGTCGATACGGTCGCCGGTGTACTGGAGCAGCAGGGTGTTGCTCATACCGATCAGCCGCGGCAGTTGCCAGCAGCTTCCATCTCCGGGTATCAGCCCCATCCGGGCAAAGGCTTCTGAGAAGACCGCTTTCTCGGACGTATACCGGATGTCGCAGGCCAGAGCCACACCCATCCCCACACCGATGGCATGTCCGTTAACCGCCGCGATAGACGGCTTCTGGAGCTTATGTATGCGGAGGGGAATACGGCTGGCCTGTCCGCCCAAGGCGACCCTCTGACCCCGGGAAGCGTACTGGCTCTCCATCATGCCCCAGGGCAGTGGGTCAACTTCGACGTCAACCGAACCGGCCTCCCGGTCCTGGATTCGCTGGTTGAATCCCCGGACGTTGGCGCCGGAACAGAATGATGGCTCGGTTCCGGTAAGCAGCAGCACCCGGGCCTCCGGGTCGTCCTCAAAGATGTCCAGACACTCCATCAACTCGTCGGCCATCTGCGGCCCCAAGGCGTTCCTGGTGGGCGGGTCGTGCATCGTAACGATGTAGACTCCTTCCCGGTTTTCAGTCTGAATAAATTCGTAGGCCATGACATTCACCTGCAGATATGTTCTTTTGCTCTGTCCCAAGATATGCTGTAAAACGGCATCAGACTAGGCTCGGCACTTGATTGGGGAGAGCCCGATCAGTACACTCCGCGAAGCATATCATACGCACGTTGGAACCTAGGCCATGAAGACTGACGTCGACCCCAGCCTGCTGGAACGCATCCGCAGTATCGGCCCCGTTCTGAAGGCCAATTTGGCCGAGGGCGAGCGGTTGCGCCGCCTTCCTCAAGAGTCCTTCGACGCCCTGAGCAGCTCGGAATTGCTCACGATGCTGACGCCTAAATCCTTAGGCGGCATGGAACTAGACCCGGTGTCTTATGCCACAGTCATCGAAGAGGCGGTCCGGTTCGATTCGGCGGCGGCTTGGACGATTACGAATCCTCTTTTATGGGCTTTCTTCTGCTCACGGCTACCCGAGCAAGGCGCTGAAGAGCTGCTGGGCCAAGACCCGCGGGCTTTGTTCGCCGCCTCCATCACCCCGCCAATGCGGGCCGTGCCCGTTGACGGAGGTTTTCAGATCACCGGCGATGGACGCTTCGCCAGCAACTGCCACCACGCCAGGTGGATCGCGTCGGTCTGCGCGGTCGACGACGGTGAGGCTACTTCGAATAAAGTCATCTGGGCCTATATTTCCCGGGAAGACTGCCAGATTCTGGACACCTGGGATGTCTTGGGCATGCGGGCCACCGGCAGTGACGACATCCGTGTCGACAACGCGTTCGTGCCAACCCAAAGAGCATTTCCCTTCACTCCGGAGATCACTTTGGGACCGAAATTCCAGGGCCCGCTCTACCGGTTCTCCTTCATTGGCATCGTGACTGCAGCCCTCACACCGGTGATGCTGGGAATCGCACGGGTTGCCATTGACGAAGCAACTGCTCTGGCTAAAGCCAAGACCGCCACCGGTGGCAACTCCGTTCTCTGGATGAATCACTCTGTCCAATCGCAGATCGGGCAGGCGGTAGCCACCCTCCGGGCCGCCCGGGCATTGCTCTACAACACGTTGGACGACGTCTGGCAGTGGGTCTTGTCCGGGCAGGAAGTGACCGTCGACCAACGGGCTGATCTGCTGCTGGCAGCGACCAATGCCTCCGAAAGCACCGTCCGGGTGGTGGAACGGATGCACACGCTGGCGGGCACCTCAGCGATCTACAGCGGCAATCCCATCGAGCGTTGTTTCCGTGATATCCAGGTAGCCAGACAGCACCGCTTTTATACCGAAGGCCGCTATGAAACTTTCGGAAGAATGTACTTCGGCTTGGAACCGGATTACGGCATGGTGATGCTGTAGAATAAACCCATAAGTTAGCCACGGAATCCTGATAAATTTGGTTCTGACGGCTAATAATGCAAGGAGACGCCTATCATGCCCCAAGGAACAATCACGAATTTGCACATCGCCAGGGTCAAAGGGACTCCTTCAGACCCGGTCCAAGAAGCAACCGCCATCTCCGGCCTGGGCCTGGAAGGAGACCGCAGCGCCTACGAGGGAAACAAACGCCAGGTTCTGTTCATCGACAAAGAGACACTAGACGATCTTGGCCTTGCTCCCGGCCAGGTGAAAGAGAACATCACCGTCACCGGTTTGGACCTGAGCCAAACCAAGGCCGGTCAGGTGTTCCGCATAGGTGACGAAGTGACCATGGAACTCGTCGGCGATTGCGAAGCCTGCGGCAAGATGGAGGCCCTGGCGCTCGGACTCCAAGACAAGATTGACGGCAAGCGCGGCATGCTCGCTATGGTGGTAAATGGAGGCAGCATCAAGGTGGGTGACTCCATAACGGTTCAGTAGCCAGCACACGGAATCTCAGAATTTGAAAAGCCCCGTCTTTCTGTAGAAGGACGGGGCTTTTCGTATTGCGGTGCAGGCCAAAATTCTTACGGCTGGCGTCCCGAAAGACCCAACATCCAATCCTGGAAGCTAGCAGAGGCTGGCACCGTTACTTCGGGCCCGAATGCTCCGTTTGCGCGGCCCCCTTCGGCTGCATTAACTAGGACGTTGTAGCCAAGCTTAGCCAATCCGGCATCCAGAGTAGTGTTCTGGCCGGTGGCTTTCGCTATATCCCAGCTATGGACGATCATGTCCGTGATCGGCACCATTATGAATTGACCGCCTGGCATCGCACCAAAGGGAGTCTCGACGACCGCTGCGAGATCGATCTCTTTGATGGTGACGAGCACCTGGTCCGTAATCGAAATAAGCGACGCTTCCGCCCCTTCAGACTGGAATAGATAATCGACGTTACCCATGCTTGCTGGGTCGGGCGTTGCTGAGCCCGTCGCCACGATCGGCCGAAGTTGTGCTAGTGCTGCCTAGTATGCCTCGATGGGGTTTGGTCCTTCTGCCATGATAGTTCCCCTAGATTTCCAAAAATTTCTTATCCAGGGTTTCATACGCCGAGCGCCCCAAAATTTAATCATTCTGGCTACGCTCTCTGATGATAATCCGATACGAATGTCGCAGGATTGTATCCGGCTAAAATCGAAGGGTCAACCTGGCATTGTCTCCACCCGGTTAACTCTTCATTGACGGTGCGTTTACCTAAGATTTTTCAGCCACCAGCGTGCTCCGAATCGCTGTGGCTATATCGGTCATTTCGGGTATGTTTTCCCAGGTCTCAATTGCCTTGGCGGTTCCGTCAGGCGAGAGCACCCGTGAGACGTTATCTTGGAACTTGTCCTTGATGGCGTCGAAACCCCAGGGGTTTTTTTGGCTGCCCAAGGTGTCTTCCCGGGCAGTAGTGTGCTCGAAAACCCTTCCGTCCTTCAAGGTAATCTTGACCTTGAGACCGTCGGCGGATTCCGTGAGCAGTTCTTCGGACTTGGCCATCACCCTGGTGCGTACCTTGCCCATAGTATCGTTCATCGTCTCGTCGTCGATCTTGTCTTGGGTGAACGTGTCGATGCTGACTTCACCGTCAACCAAGGCTGCAGCCACGTTGTACTTGGCACTGAACTTACCCTTCAATTCGTCTTCCGGCTCCTGATAGAGCATCACCACCGAGAAGTAAGACTGGTCAATCTCAGCGTCGGCCACATCGTCGTAGGTAAAATCGTTGTCCCGCATCAAACTGAACAGGCTATCTAGCATGGCGTGGTTGCCGCCGCAGCAGGGGTATTTCTTGATCATAAGGGCGTCCTGGGTGCGAAAGGGCTTGCCCATGTTATCGGCCATGCGGTCAAGGTCGTAAACACCCTCGCCCAACACCACGTTGGCGAACCCAAAGGGATGCTCGATGACCTGGTCTCCGGCGGTCATGCCCATCTGGGCCAACTGCACGGCGGTAACCCCGTCTCGGCCAACCAAGCCGGCGTGAAGGGGCTTGGTCATGGTGCCAAAGTTGTGGATTAGTCCGGAAGACATTGAGCCGGCCATGCCCAGGGCCATAATCGTTTGGTGTTCGTCCAGTTTCAGCAGTTTGGCGCAGGCGGCGGTGCAGGCCAGCCGGCCAATGACCGCGGTGCTGTGAAATCCCTTGTCCATCTGCTTGTATTTAGTCTCGTGGGCCAAGGCCAGGCCGATCTCGCAACCCACCACATAAGCTTCTAGCAAGTCGCGCCCGGTTGCGCCGGTGTGCTCGCCAATGGCCAGCAGGGCTGGGAATATGGCGACTGTCGGATGCCCAAACCCACCGAAGTCATCGAAATCCAACGCATGGCCCATGGTGCCGTTGGCCAACGCAGCGTTGGCCTGGGTGCTCTGGAAGCCACCGGCTAATACTGTGGACTCAGGGGCGGCGCCCATGCTGCTGGTGTATTTCTGGATAATCTCTCCGACAGGTTGCTGGGAGCCTGCCAGGATGACCCCCAAAAGGTCGAAGCAAGACTCGTTGGCGACTCGGATGGCGTCGGGCGGGATATCTTCATAGTTAGTGTCTACGATCCACTTGGCGATGGTCTCAGTTGCGCCCATCTTTTACCTCCGTTCGTTCATTACTTTTGCGTCAGACTGCATTTGTGCGCAACATTATATACCTGCCATAAATGCGGGCAAAGAGGGCCCTGTTTCCTTAGAATGATAGGCAGGAGAAATCGAGATTGCAAAATGTGTTTTGAGCGATTAGTTGGACTATTCACGCTATTCCTAATCGGGCTGTTGGCGTTGGCCGCATGTGGCGCCAGCGACTCAGACAAAGCCGCGGAACATTATGTGCAAGGCACCGTCTATATCGCCGCCGGACAGTGGCAGAACGCAATCAAGGAATTTGACGAATCCATCCGGTTAAACCCGGAGGCCGCCGACGCCCACAACAACCGGGGCGCCGTTTACGCAGAGCTTGACCAGTTCCAAAAAGCCATTGGCGATTACGACGAAGCCATCCGGATTGAACCTGACCTCTCAGATGCCTATTACAACCGGGCCATCGCGTATGGCGACCTGGGGGGTTTTGGCAAGGCTATCGAGGATTACACCGCAGCTCTCCGGTTGGACGCAAGCAACGCTGACGCCTACTTCAACCGGGGTTATAGCCGTTACCAATTGGGCCAATACAAACTGGCCGCATCCGATTTTGGCGACGCCATCATACTGGTCCCCAACGACGTCGAGGCTTACCTGAATCGGGGACTAGCGTACCGGAATGACGGTCAGTACGATCTGGCCGTGGTAGATTTTGATCACCTTCTCGCATTAAACCCCAAGGATGCTGCCGCCTACGTTGAACGGGGCATCACCTATGACGCCATGGGCCTGCCCGATCGGGCGATCGAAGACTTCACCCAAGCCATCAGTGTCGATCCTACTTCAGGCTTGGCCTACGCCAACCGGGCTTTAGTCTTGGCCTTCGCAGGAGCCGTTGAGGAAGCGCGGGCCGACGCCGAACGGGCGATAGAATTGGGGGTGGACCGGGAGACACTGATAACCACCCTGGAATTGAACATTCGCCACGAGTAATCCTCCGAAATCCAGGAGGGATCCGCCACGCAACTTCTCCTACAGCGATCATGATATCGACAGCCCGCACTGTCATCATTGGCGGCGGGGTGATGGGCTGCTCCATCGCCTACAACCTGGCCGCCAGGGGAGTCACCGGAATCCTGCTTCTGGAACGGGATGTCCTGGGCGCCGGCGCTACCGGACGGTCGACGGCCTTGGTTCACACCCATTATTCAACCCAAGTGCTGGCCGGTATGGCCTGGCATAGCCTCCAGGTTTTCCGGGACTTCAATGAAGTCGTGGGCAGCCGATGCGGCTTTACTGAAACCGGACATCTGGTGTTTGCTGGTAGAGAAGACCACGACCAGACTTGCGCCAGAGTCGCTCTCCAGCAAGAGGCCGGCATCGAGACCACAATCATCGACCAACAAGAAGCCGGAGCGTTAACTCCCGGCTTCGATCTTGACGACTGCGCCGCCATCGTTTACGAGCCGTTGTCGGGGTATGCCGATGCCTCTGGAACGACTCTAGCTTACGCTGCCCAGGCCCGCGATCTTGGCGTAAGAACGGCGCTGAGAACGTCTGCGACAGAGCTAGAGATTACCGGCGGAAAGATCACAGGGGTTGTTTCCAGCCAAGGGCGCATCAGCGCCGAGCGTGTCATCGTCGCAGCCGGAGCATGGAGCAGCGGCTTACTCGAGCAGTGCGGAGTTAGCCTGCCCTTGACCGTCAGCCGTCATCAAGTTGCAGCTTTCACGAGGCCGTCGGCCAGCATTTCAAGCCTCCCAGGAGCAACCGACCTGGTCAATCAGACTTACTTCCGGCCTGAGGGAACTGACCTGCTCTTGGCCGGCGGCGGAGGACCTGGCGAGCCGGTTGAGGACCCGTTGGTGTATGGCCACCGGCCCACCCAAAAGTCCATCAAGTCGGTCTGGACCCGGCTGGCCAAGCGAATCCCCATGATGGAACAGACCGAATACACAAACGGTTTCGCCGGGCTGTATACCTCGACTCCGGACCGACATCCCATCATCGACCAAGTCAACGGTATCGAAGGGCTTTTCGTCTGCGCTGGGTTCAGCGGACACGGCTTTAAATTGGCGCCCGCAGCCGGCGCGACGATGGCGGAATTGGTGATCGATGGCCAGACCTCAACTATCGATATTTCGCCTTTGCGGCTTTCCCGGTTCGCAACAGGACCGAACTCAGAAGCAGGCCTACTATCCAAGAGCGGGGATGATGTCGTTATTTAACAACCACAGGCCCGCTTCCGGTCTCGAATCCCCCCTCTACCTCTCGATTTGGGTTACGCCGGATGATCCTATCGATCGCCGCCGTAACGGTTCTTGGGCTTGCCGCCTGCTTAGGGCTCAGCGACGCCGAGAAGCGCTTCAACAGCGGAACGGAGCTGATGGACGAAGGCAGGTACGAGGAGGCCATAGCCGAGTTCGACTTAGCCCTATCCAGAGACGGCTCGATGGCCGCCGCTTTCCGCAATCGCGCCTTGGCCGAACAGCGAACCGGTAGCCTCTCATCGGCCATCAAAGACTACACCCGGTTAATCGAACTTAATCCGGAGTTGGCCCTTGCCTACCAAAACCGTGCCAGCGCTTACCTGGAACCCGGGGACCGTCAAAGCGCGCTGGCCGACCTCGAGCGGTCACTGGAGCTGGACGGTCAATCTGCGGCGGCCCAGACCCAGTTGGGTCTGGGCTTTCTGGACCTGGGCAGAGGTGAAGAGGCGATCATTGCCTTGGACCGCGCCATCGACCTGGTCCCTGAGTTTTTCCCAACCTACGGCAACCGGGGCATCGCCTACAGCAAGACCGGAGAGATCCAGTTGGCCATGGCTGACTACGGCAAAGCAATCGAACTTAACCCCACGTACAGCCTGGCCTACCGCAATCGTGGCTCGGCCTACCTACTGCGCGGGAAACTGGAACTGGCCATCGCCGACTTGGACCGCACCATTGAGCTGGAACCAGGTAATTCAACCGCATACATCAGCCGTGGGGTGGTCCGGGCAGCGTCCGGGAACCTAACTTTAGCGGTTGATGACTATACCCTTGCCATCATGGCCGATCCAACGTCGTTGAACCCCTATCTGACCGAGGCTCAGCCTATGACCGGCTGAGCCGCTATGCAGAAGCCGTCATCGACTACGGAAACGCCCTGCATCTGGCACCTGATTCTCCCACTCTATATACCAACCGCTGGGCCAGCTTCCACGCCCAAGACGACCTGCAACGGGCCCTTGCCGACTTCGAAAAAGCGGTCTCCCCTGACCCGACTTCCGTCCCGGCCTGGTACAACCTGGGAGTGGTCCACGAAGACCCTGGAGACCTTGGGAAAGCCGTTGAAAACTACGGGCAGGCCATAATCTTGCAGACGGATAACATTGACGCCCTGATCAACCGGACCCTGGTTTACTCCAAACTGGGTGAGCACGCTTCTGCTATCGAAGACATGGACCGCGTGGTTGAGATTAACCCCACTTACGCTAAAGCATACCTGGTGCGAGCGTCCGCCCACGCCAAGCTTGGCCTGCCCCCAGTACCAGACAGACCTTGACCAGGAAGTCGCCCTTGGCATAGACCGAGTCAAGGCGGAATTGAACATCGCAGGTACCTCCCCTTCCCCTTAAGCGTATAATCCGGTCTACAAATTCGATGCGCCAACTCCAGACTGTCGCCCGGACACACGCGGTGAGACTGATCCATCCGGGATACGGCCTCTCTGGACTTGTCGGCCTAGGGGTCACTCCGGATGATTCTCCGCTTCTTGTCGGCCTTCTACGGCGGTATGAAGTCAGTATCGAGCGGTTTCTACTTCACCTGGGGCATGAACTACGCCCGGTGGGGACAGCCGGCCAAGGCAATGTTTTACCTCAACCGGGCCGTTAAGCTGAACGACAAAAACGCCAATATCTTTTACCAGCGCGGCCTTCTGTTGGTCGCCATGGCACAGCCTGAAGCGGCGCTCGTCGATTTCGACACCTCCATCGAGATAAACCCCAAATACCTGGACGCCTATCTCAACCGCAGTTTGATCCTGGCTTTGACCGGTAGGCACGAAGAGTCGCTGAAAGACGTCGAAGAAGCCGTAGCCCTTGGCGCAGACCGGCCCAGCTTGGAGAACCAGATCGCAGAGCTCCGAGACCGGGTCAATTAGCACTCACCCAAAGACCAAATCATGAGAATCTTTATAGTATTTCAAATCTTAGGCAGGTTCGTGCGCTGGTTGTTGCCCGGCACTGTCACTATGACGGACGCCGAAAAGGTCTACGACACTGGGGTGCGGATGCAGCGCCAAGGCCGGTTGGATGATGCGGTAAAACGTTACACGCAGGCCATCCAGATGGACCACTCTTTGGCCCAGGCCTATAGCAACCGCGGTTCAACCTATTTGAGTCTAGGCCAACCGGAAAACGCCCTGGCCGACCTGCATGAGGCCATCAGATTGAATCCCACCCTGGCCGTGGCCTACAGCAGCCGGGGACTCGCCTACACAAACCTAGCCAAATTTCGTGAAGCCGTTAACGACCTGAACGAAGCCGTCCGCCTCAACCCGAACTTTGCCGACGCGTATAGTAGCCGGGGGTTTGCCCACCGGGCCGCTGGGCGCTTGACGAGGGCCATCAGCGATTTTGACCAGGCTATTCGCATCGACGGCAAGTTTTCAGTTGCTTATAACAACCGGGCTGATGTCCACATCGAGATGAACAACGCCGAACTGGCATTATCCGATCTGGACGAGGCCATCAAGCTGGACCCCGGGTTCGCCATCGCCTTCGCCAACCGGGCCTTTGCCTGGACGCTGCTGAAGGACGATTCCAAAGCCGGCCGGGACCGGGATGCCGCCGTGAGACTTGGCGTAGACCGGGTTCTCCTAGAAGAGAAAATGACCGAGTTTAAAGAGCGGGCCAAATAACAACCTCTTTCAACCCCTGTAACTTATATATTTTCAACCACGAGGCTAACTCCATGCCCAGGTATTCAATCAACGAGTCACGAATCAACCAGACGTTGCAAGAACTAGGCCACCTGGGCGAAAGCCCTGAAGGTATGGACCGAGTGGCTTATTCCCCAGAGGACATCGCCGGGCGGGACTACACAATCAAGCTGATGCAGGAAGCCGGTCTGGAAACCCGAATCGACGCCGCCGGAAACATAATCGGGCGCCGGGCCGGCTCCGACGACAACCTGCCGGCCATCGCCTTGGGTTCTCACACCGACACGGTCCCCAAGGGCGGCAAATATGACGGCGCCCTGGGTGTTATGGGTGCAATCGAGGTTATACGCACGCTTGAAGAGCAAGGCCACCGCACCCGCCATCCGTTGGAGGTGATCGACTTCACTAATGAAGAGGGCACCCGCTTCCACCGTTGGCTAGTGGGCAGCCGTTCCATGTCCGGCCTGCTGGAGCAAGAGGACCTAGACGCCCTGGACGACGACGGACTCAGCCTGGGCCCGTGCATAGCCGACATCGGCGGCGACCTCTCCCGCATAGGCGAAGCCGTCCGCAGTCCTGGAGAATTGGCCGCCTACTTTGAATTGCACATCGAGCAAGGGCCTTACTTACACCAGTCCGGCAACCCCATCGGCGTGGTCACCGGCATCACCGGGAGGGCCGTGTTCGAAGTTGAAATCGAGGGCAAAGCCAACCACGCCGGCACCACCCCGATGTCGACCCGCCGCGACGCCTTGGTCAGCGCATCCAAACTGGTCCTGAACATCCAAAAGATGGCTGCGGAACAGGAAATCTGCCGGGTTTCTACAGTGGGCTCCATCAAGGCCATCCCCAATGCCGTTAACGTCATCCCGGGCCATGCCAGCATCGGACTGGAGTTTAGGGACACAGACATGGAAGCGCTGGCCGCCGCCGAGCAGGAGCTGCGCCGGGCCACAGACCAAGCCGCGGTGGACGATATAGTGAACATCGAAGTCATCCGCCACCGGTTCACGTCCGCTGTCCCAATCACCGCCGACATGCAGGTCCTGGTGGCCGAGGCCGCTGAGAACTGCGGAATGGCTTGGGAGCCGCTGGCCAGCGGCGCCGGACACGACGCTCAGGCGATGGCCAACATCGCCCCAGTCGCCATGATCTTTGTGCCCAGCATCGACGGCATCAGCCATGCCATCGAAGAATATTCGACGCCTCAGGACTGCGCCAACGGCGCCCAAGTATTACTGGAACTGCTACTGCTGGCCGACGACCGTTTCTAAAACGTATCGTCGGCGGATTTCACAACGAGGCAACAGATGAAGCTATCAGGCTCCTACGAATTTGACGCCACTCCCGAGAAGGTCTGGGGAATATTGACCAACCCAGACTCCCTATCTTCCTGCATACCCGGCTGTGAAAAGATGGAAGCATTGGGCAACGACGAATACGCGGCCACGGTGACCATTGCCATGGGGCCGATACGCAGCAAGTTCGACGCCAAGGTCAAGATGGTCGATCTGAAACCCTACGAGTCTTACAGCTTGTCCATCGCGGGCGATGGACCTTCCGGTTTCGTTCGTGGCGAGTCCAAGGTCAAGCTGATAGAAAACAGCGGCAAGACCACAGTGGAAGTTGAGAGCGAATCGTCATCCGGCGGCCTGTTGGCCAGGGTCGGCCAACGCATGATTGAAAGCTTCGCCAGGACCATGATGGACCGCTTCTTCACCTGTCTGCAGAAATCTGTCCGATAGCCGGTAAATTGCGCCTCTGCGCATGCTCTGCTATCGTGTCCGCGAACCGGGACGGTCCCGGTCTTAACCCAGCTACATTACGGAGGAGACCATGGAGCGCCGCGTACCGACGAAAGCCGAAGTGTTGGCATACCTGAAAGAAGACCGGAACTGGGGCCGTTGGGGCGAAGACGACCAGGTCGGCGCGGTCAACATGGTCACGCCGGAGAAGCGGCTCGCTGCGGCCGCAACGATTAAATCTGGCCGGGCCGTCTCCCTCAGCAGGGAGTTCCCCAAGACTCCAGCTCCCAACAACCCAACCCCTGCCCACCACTACATGAAAAAGGTCTTCCGGGGGGAAAACTCAGGCTTCTCAGCCGACTACTACGGAATCTCCTACCACGGCACCGCCACCACCCACCTGGATGCGCTGTGCCACGTCTGGGACGAGAACGGTATGTGGAACGGCCGGGTCCATGATGACACCGTCACCATGGATGGCGCGGTGTGGGGGTCGGTTGAGCATTGGAAAGAGGGAATCATCACCCGGGGGTTGCTGCTGGATGTTCCCAAGTTCCGAGGCGTCCCCTACGTAACCATGGACACTCCGGTCCACGGATGGGAACTGGAAGATATCGCCAAGGCCCAGGGCGTTGAGATGGCGCCGGGCGATGCACTCATCGTGTACAGCGGCCGCGACAAGTGGAACGATGACGGTAACCCTCTCTGGGGCGGAGACCCCAACGAACGGCCTGGACTGCACGCATCCTGCCTGAAGTTCATCCGCGAGTCTGATTGCTGCTTGCTGGTCTGGGACATGATGGACTTCACGCCCAACGGTTACGATCTGGCGTGGTCCGTTCATGGCTCCATTTTCGCCTATGGCATCGGCCTGCTGGACAACGCCTTGCTGCAGCCATTGGCGGAGGCTTGCGCGGAAGAGGGACGCTACGAGTTCATGCTCACCGTGAACCCACTGCGGGTGGTCGGCGGCACCGGCTCCCCCGTGAACCCGGTGGCTATTCTTTAAAGATGCCGACGAACTTGACCACCCAGATGTAACCCTGAGTGAAGCGAAAGGTCTGCCGATGTGAAGAATGACAGCGTTGAGAAACGTCCACAGAATAAGAAAAAGGGCGGGGAATCACCCCGCCCTTTTTCTATAGGACCTCTTCTCAGGCGTTTTAGATGACCGAAGGCTCCACCACGCTGTCGGTCACCGTGTGATGGTTCGACGGCGTAGAGCCGTTCAGCTCCTGCACGCGTTTCCGCATCTGGTCCAGGCGGCTGAAGTCGGTGATTCCGGAAACCAAGGTGATCGCCGACAGATACTTGGTCCGGCGGTCAGGATAATCTCCGTAGCGGACCTTGCTCACGGTGGTCATTTCTTCCAGCCTGGCTCTGCCTACAGAGATCGCCTGGGTGTAAAGGTGCTCCGGTTTGCCGTGGACTATCAGCGACGCAGAACGGGCGCCCGATACGTCCGTCGGGAAGGTGAGCGCGCTTTTTTCCACGCTGCGCTCGATGATGCTTTCCAACTCGTGGGTGCCGGGCTCCATTCCGCCACGCCAAAACTGGGACCTCACCCTGATTTCTTCGGCGCAGTGGCCGATGGTTGATACATCGCCGATCAGTCCCATGGTGGCTTTGATCTCAGAAGAGCTGAACACCTCCTGTGGAGGAGGGCGGATCTCTCCGGCCGTCAGTATCGTAGTGAGGGTCTGGGCCAGGTTCTCATTGACCCTTTGGAACATCGCCTCTACCGATTCCCTGGTGACGTGGGCCTGTTCGTACTGCTGATTGTCCACCAGCAGGATGTTGTTGAAGTAGTGGTTCCAAAGCTCAAAGCTCTTGACGGTGTTGGAAAGGTTCAGCGCCTCTTTGTCGTTGGGCATCCCGCTAACCGAGGGCACCACGCCGATCCCGTAAACCGGGATGTGCTTGTAGATTTTCTTCAACTCATTGGCCAGTACGAAACTACCCCCAGCGCCTGTCCCGCCGCCCAATCCGGCTGCGATCCAAATCACTTCAGGGTCCCGTTTCCGCACCATTGCGTCGATGGAATCCATCATCTGGGCCAGCGACTTCTCGGCGATACTGGCACCGAGGTCGATATCTGAGCCTACTCCCCGTCCCCGGAGCGCGTATTTCCCGATCAGGACCTTTTCACGGATGTAACGCAGGCCGGACAGGTCTGCCTCTTCCGTGTTGATTGCGATGGCGCTGTAGAGGCGGCGGTTCATTCCCATGAGGGAATTGGCTATCTTGCCCCCCGCCTGTCCGAAACCGATCCAAAGTACTCTCATCTTTCCCTACCTCCAGTGTCGGCCCGATACCGTCATCTGCTGGTCGGACCGCACATCTCCCTCCGAATTCTTTTGGCGGACACCCACTGCGCCAAGCCCATTACGTGGCCTGGCTCAAACTCGATAAACGTTCAAGAACCGGCGCGCTGCGATCTAGTAATCGCGGTCGGCGTCGGTGATGGAGTTGTGGAACTCTTTGCTTTCATGGCAGATCTGGCACTCTCCCCAGCTGATGGGGCCATTAGCCGTCTCTATGACCCAATGGTGCTTGCAGGCAGGTTCAGCCGGTTCTTCGGCCACCGCCGTCACAGCCATGTCTTCCACCAAGTCTTTTTCAATAACCATGATCAACCTCCAGGGCGGGTTATCCCCGCGCTAGCGCAAAGGGCTGGATTCGACCTATATATTGCGAGCGGCGCTGTTTTTAAAGCCCGGCAAGGCGAAACCTTTTCCACCACTTCACATCCTCTGACAGTACTTACTAGCAAGCCTTTATGTCAACGGAATTTAAAACTATTTTGAATCATTTTTTAAACTTTGACCAATAAATAGGCGTATTTAAGGTTTCGTTGATTCAAAAAGGCCAGGAGGTGTCCCACCGGTCTTCGTCGGCCGGCAATACGGACCGGACTAGCCCGTCCAATCGGCCCTTGAAATCCACCAGTTAAATCGTCAAACTTCGGTAAGATGGCGTACCATTTGAGGCGCTTGGCTCGGAGCCAAGCGCCCAGACAGGCGGTGCCTCAACAAGATGAGCGCCCGGACATTCGGCTAAAACTGGGAGATAATGATGAACAAGGTTGAAGCAATCATCCGGCCCGAGAAACTGAATGACGTCAAAGAGGCTTTGGCCGAAGTCGGCCTGATCGGGCTCAACGTGGTGAACGTCACCGGCCGCGGCGCTCAGCGCGGCGTGACCGCCGGTGGTTCGCGCGGAGTTGGCCGGTACGTGATAGATATGCTGCCAAAGGTAAAGCTTGAACTTGTGGTCCATGATGACGCCACCCAGAGAGCCGTCGACACAATCATTGAACACGCCCGCACTGGGAATATCGGCGATGGCAAGATCTTCGTCTTTCCCGTAAGCAACGCCATCAAGGTTAGGACCGGAGAGACCGGAGACGCGGCTTTATAACCCGCTCATTAGCGGTTGATTCATACACAATCTTTACGAGATTAAAACCTTGAAATAACGGACAGGTACCGGTCTCTCCTTTGAGCTGGCGCCACCAAAAGAGGTTAACCACTGCTCGGTAGCCTCAGGCTGAAGCAAAGAAGGAGGTAACACGATGTACTGGCTCAGAAGCTGCCCCCGTTGTTCCGGCGATTTATTCGAAAACAGTGACAATTATGGGAGTTACATCGATTGCTTTTAGTGCGGCCATTATCTGACGGCTGCCGAAGAAGCCGATATCAGGTACGACAACTTTTCGACTAGGACCTACACCATCCCGCTAGACATGCCCATCAGAGTCCTTGAAGCGATCGCAGCCTAGACAGAAGAAGCGGCCCGGCAAATGATGCCGGGCCGCTTCCTTTTCCCCTCATACCTCCACCCTCATCCCTTCGTACCCACTCCTGCGGCATCCTTCCCTATCTTGCTCTTTATCAGAGCCGGTCTTACAATTGCCCTCATCGTGCCACATCTGCTATTTAGGGGGACATCCGCCCATGCCCGCTCTTAACCACCCATTGGAAAACATCCGCGTCATCGACTTAGGCCGTCATCAAGCCGGCCCGCGCTGCGCCCAGGTACTGGCCAGAATGGGCGCCGAGGTCATCAAGGTTGAGCGTCTGGGCGGTGAGGAGACCCGTTACCACGGCCCCTGGGTTAAGAAGCAGTCCTCGTACTGGGTCCAATACAACTCGGGCAAGAAGTCCTTGGCCATGGACCTCCGCAAAGAAGATGGTAAAGAGGCCCTCAGGAAGCTGATCGCAGTCTCCGATGTTCTGGTCCAGAACTTCCGGCCCGGCACCATCGAAAAGATGGGCTTCGGCTACGAAGAGCTGAAGAAGATCAACTCCCGCATCATCATGGTCAACGTCTCCGCCTACGGTCAGTTCGGCCCCTACAGTGACCAGATCGGCTACGACCCCATCGGCCAGACCATGTCCGGCATCACCATGCTCACCGGCGACGACGGCATGCCCCCCATCCGGACGGGCGTGCCCATAATCGACCGCATCACCTCGCTGCACGCAGCCATCGGCTGTTTGGCCGCCCTGCACGAGCGTGAGGTTTCCGGCGAGGGCCAGTCGATGGACGTTTGTCTGGCTGACACCGGTTATTCCATGACTGAGATTCCCATCACCGCCTACCACGGCTCCGGCATCGAGCCCAAGCGTGGCGACTCAAATTCCACCGCGCCTCCATCGGGTATCTACCCCTGCAAAGAGGGCTGGGTCCTATTATCTGCCGGTGACCAACACCACTGGTACCGCGTCTGTAACGCCCTGGGTAAGCCTGAGTGGCTTGAGGACCCCCGTTTCAACACCCGTCCCGAACGAGCGAAGAACGCGGCCATCGTGAACGAAGCGCTAAACGCGCTCCTAGCCACCATGACCATGGAGCAGGCCATAGCCCACTTCACCAAGCACGATGTGGTCGCGGCCCCTGTGAACGACATACCTATGGCCGAGGCCGACCCCCATCCCTGGGAGCGCCGCGCCATGGTGGAAGTCGACGATTTCCTGGCCGGCACCATCGCCGTTTCCGGAGACTACTGGCACTTCTCGCGGACTCCGGTGAACATCGGCGTCACCCCCAAGGTCGGTGAGCACAACGACGAAGTCCTCTCCGAGATTTTGGGCTACTCCGCCGAAGAGATTGAGGAGTTCAAGAAGAACAACGTGATCTCCGAAGACCACCTTTATGATGAAATCGTAGGCGCGCCAGACCGGCCTAATTAGACAAATAGCCAAGCTTCCGATTTTAATAACGGCTCTTCAAAGACCAACATCGTAGGGGCAGGTTTGAAACCTGCCCCTACTTGCGTGGACTATGCTCGAATATATGCCGCATCACATGGATCATCCCTCGCGTTCAGTATATTTTCTGGTTCAGAATACCCCTGTTTCGGTGTCGAATCTCTCCAACACGATGGGGGTATAGCCCTTGGCCCAATCAGGACGAACAAGTCAGATTTTCGTCGGACGTCAGCGTGAATTAGCCGCGCTGACCGCCGCGATCGATGACGCCTTGGAAGACCGTGGGCAGATCGTGATGCTGGCCGGAGAGCCAGGAATCGGCAAGACGCGCACCGCCCAAAAGCTGGCTTCTTATGCCGAGTCGTCGGGCGTTTTGGTGTGATGGGGCTCTTGTCACGAACAGCAAGGCGCTCCCCCATATTGGCTGTGGGTCCAACCTCTCCGTTCCTACATCCAACGGGCCGATCCAAAGTTGCTTGCCGCGCAGATGGGCCCGGGGGCTTCCGAAATCTCCGAGATTATCCCAGAACTCCGCGAGAAGCTGCCCAGCCTCGAGCCAGCTTCACCTCTTGAGCCGGAACAGGCCCGCTTCCGACTCTTTGACTCAATTTCCCAGTTTCTTGGAAACCTGGCTCGATCCCATCCGTTGTTGTTGGTGCTCGACGACCTTACAAGACCGGCGCGGTCAACCGGACAGAAGCTGCCAGCTACGCTAATCAGCACGGCCTGGTAACGGCAGACCCCGCTCAGTAAGCCAACATCATCCGCTGAATCTCGGCTTTGTCCTTGGTCTTCTCCAGTGCCAACATCAGCAAAATGCGCGCCTTCTTGGGCGTGAGGTTGTCAGCCACTATATAGCCGTCCTCGGTGAACCGGCGGGTCTGCATCACCCTTCCGCTGCCGGTCTGCGTGGCAATCACCACGGGTAGCCCGGCCTCCGATACTTCCTTCAGCGCCGCCATAAATGGGGGCGGCGACCCACCGCTGCCCAGCCCGGCAGCCACCAGGCCGTCCACTCCGGCTTGAGCCAGGGCCTTGATCACCAGGCCGTCAGCCCCGGCGTAGGCAAGCGCGATGTCTACCCTCGGCAGTTGGTCTAAACCTTCGACATCAAACTCGGAATCTACGGTGTGGGCGCGGTCCGGGCGGCGATAAAAGACCACCTCTTCATCGGAATCTGCGTAGCCCAAGAACCCGAAGTCCGCGGCCTGAAACGTCTCCAGGCGGTAGCTGTTGGTCTTGGTCACATCCCTTGCCGCCTGGATCTGGTTGTTCAAGATGGTCAAAACGCCCCGGCCCGCCGACTGGGGCGCCGCCGCCACTCGGATGCAATCGATCAGGTTCACATCCGAGTCGGTGCCCAAGCCGGTGGGCGGACGCATGGCACCGGTAACCACGACGGGTTTGCTGCTCTTGATAGTCAGGTTCAGGAAATAGGCAGTTTCCTCCAGAGTGGCAGTCCCGTGGGTGACCGCCACGCCCGCGGCATCAGGATCATCTCTGAATATCTGGTTGATCCGGTTCGCCAGTCCCAGCCAGTGCTCCGGCGTGACATCAGTGCTCCCCAGATTCAAGAACTGCTCGGTCCGGACGTCGGCAAACTCCAAAACTTCCGGCACCCTGGCCAAAAGTTCAGCGATCGTCAGATGCTTACCGTCGTAGCTGTAGTTCGTGTAGTCCGTGCGGGTACGCCCCACGAAGGAGATACTTCCACCTGTCCCCACTAGGTAAACCTTCGGCTTGCTTTGACTAGTCATATAAAAACTCCCTGTTGAATAAAACCGTGCCTGGAACAGTCTCCGTCCCTCCCCAACGCCCAGCAGTATACGACGGGGCTGCCAGATAGATACAGATAGACAGGCACGCCGCCGCTATGGGGCCACCAAGTCGGTACTTATGGGCCGACTCCGCTAAAATGCCTTCCCCAACATGGGTACATGTGCTATTCTCAATAGTGTCAGGTGTAGTAATACGTTTCTCGTAATCGAGACCAATTTCCTGCCTGGGGCCACTAGATTTATTCCCCCGGGCCTTGGCGAAAAAGGCCGCTTGAAACCAGCAAAGCTTAAAAATCGAAAGACCCAGCATCTACCGGACCGGTTGGCCTGGAGCCGGACCCATAGCTGGTAAGGAGGTGACCTCAAATGTTGGCCCTTTGGATGCTCAGAGCGTTGAGCGCGGGGGGTCTTGGGGTGATCGGCTGGCAGCTCGGATTATTTATATCGGAATCAACAACAGATAAAGCAGAATTCATTCCTTGGGGTCTTGGATTGGCCCTGGCCGGCGCAATAATCGGGGGAATATTAGTCCCCTACCTGATCCTCAAGCTCTGGCGCATGAGCGCTGAATACATCGATTCCCTACCCGGCTCGGCATTGATCTCAGGCACGGCAGGCCTACTCGTGGGCTTGGTTGTTGCCTCGCTTGTCTCCATACCCCTGTACTCACTATCCGGTTGGCCCAGTTGGGGCGTGCCGGTCATCGTGAATGTTGTCTTAGGCCTTTTCGGACTTGGGCTGGGGGTCCAACGGGAGCGGGATGTCCGCGCCATATTCCCTGGCCTGGAAGTCCCTGCCATGCGCGCTGAACATTCCATGGGCTCAACAATGAATGGGGCCGGAGTGACCTCCAACACCAACGGTTGGACCGGAAAGGCCGACAAGGTCAAATCCTTGACCTCCTCTCGTAATGGAACCATCCTCGTGGACACCAGCGCGATCATCGACGGACGGATCGCCGACCTTAGCATCACCGGTTTCCTGGAAGGCTCCTTAATCGTGCCCCGCTTCGTGTTGGATGAATTGCGTCACATCGCCGACTCCAGCGATTCGCTCCGGCGCAACCGTGGCCGCCGCGGCCTGGAAGTCTTGGGCAAGCTGCGAAAAGACGAGGCGGTGCCATTGGAAGTTCTAGACGTGGGAGTGGAGAACGGCAACGAGGTAGACGCAGTCCTAGTTCAATTGGCCCGGGAGATGAAATCGGCCATCCTCACCACCGATTACAACCTCAACCGCGTTGCCGAGCTTCAAGGCGTCCAAGTCTTGAATGTGAATGAACTGGCCAACGCTCTCAAGTCCATCGTTCTCCCTGGCGAAGAGCTGCGGGTGAACATCGTCCAAGAGGGTAAAGAAGTGGGCCAGGGCGTAGCCTACCTGGATGATGGCACGATGGTTGTCGTAGAGGGCGGCCGGCGCTACCTGAACGCCTTCCATGATGTGGTAGTCACCAGGGTCTTGCAGACGGCGGCCGGACGCATCATATTCGCCCAACCCAAGGGCGAATAGCCTCGGACTCCCTGGGTTACGTTCTAAAAACGCGGAGAAGCGGTGGTCAAAACAGGCGCGGTTATAGTCGCTGCCGGACGCAGCACCCGTATGGGCGGAGTGGACAAGACTTTCGCCCCCATACTGGGCAAGCCTCTGGTGGCCCATACCCTGGACCGCTTCGAATCTTCCTCGCTGGTCGACCAGATCGTGCTGGTCCTGGCCGAGGATTCCCTGAAACGAGGCCGGGAGCTAGTCCAAGAGCAAGGCTACCGGAAGGTGACCCACGTCTGCGCCGGCGGTGAGAGACGCCAGGACTCGGTCAAGAACGGACTGGGCTTGGTTTCTGAGTGTGACTGGGTCATGGTCCATGACGGCGCCCGGCCGTGTTTTGACGAAGCCATGCTGCAGCGTGGACTGGACGCGGCTGCCGAATTCGGTTCGGCCATAGCCGGAGTGCCTGTCAAAGACACCATCAAACTGGTATCCACCGCCCAGATGGTCACCGAAACCCTTGACCGCTCCCTGCTCTGGGCCGCACAGACTCCCCAAATCTTCCGCTACACCCTCTTATCCGAAGCCCACCGTGATTGCACTCAAGACGTAACTGACGACGCAGCCATGATTGAGTCACTGGGCCACCCTATAAAAATGTTCCTGGGAGTCTTTCAGAATATCAAAGTCACGACTGCCGAAGACCTGATAATCGTTGAGGAGTTTCTGAAATCTGCTTCGAGTTACATTTGATAGCATCCACTCGTCCTGAGCCCGTCGAAGGACCCCGGCTGTGCCGCAGGCATAGTTAACCGCCGGTCACACGTCCTTGAAGAGACAAGTATCCTAGCGTAAACTTTTCCCGATATGTCCACGCCCAAAAACCCTGAATCTCAGGAATCGCGCTCAGGAATCGGCTTCGACTCCCATCCTCTGGCTGAAGGGAGAAAGCTGGTGCTGGGCGGCGTGACCATCCCCCATGACAAGGGGATTTCCGGCCACAGCGACGGAGATGTGCTGGTCCACGCCATCATGGACGCCCTCCTTGGTGCGGCCAATCTGGGAGACAAAGGTCTCCATTTTCCCTCCAGCGACCCCCAATACAAGGACATATCTAGCCTCATCTTGCTGGAGCGAGTCGGCGTTCTGGTCGCCCAGGCTGGTTGGCGGCTCTCAAACGTAGATGCTACAATCCTGGCACAAAATCCCAAGCTCAGTCCCTTCAATGCGGAGATGCGGGAACACGTGGCCGGGAGCCTGTCCGTTTCTCCTGACCGAGTCAGCGTAAAGGTCACCACCACCGACTACCTGGGGTTCGTGGGCCGGGAAGAGGGGATCGCCGCCATGGCCGTGGTTTCGTTGATGTCCGCGATTCCCGGTAGCCAGTGATGACTGGCTCCGTTTGATTCATGAAGCTATATAACACCCTCAGTCACGATGTCCAGGAATTTGCTCCCGCCGACGGCAAGACGGTCAAGATGTACGTCTGTGGGGTCACGCCTTATTCCTCCACCCATGTCGGCCACGCCCTAAGTTACGTCGCCTTCGACACGCTCCGGCGGTATCTGGAGTTTCTTGGCTTCGACGTTCGCCACGTCCAGAATTTTACCGACGTGGACGACAAGATCATCAACCGCGCCAAAGAACAGGGGATCGAGCCCGACGAACTTGCCGAAGAGTTCATCGACGATTTCTACCGAACCATGGACGCCCTGAACATCCAGCGGGCACACGTCTATCCCAGGGCAACTCAGGAGATCGGTCCGATCATCGAGACAATCCAGACGCTGGTGGACAACGGCTCGGCCTACCCGGCGGGCGGCGACGTTTTCTTCCGCGTTACCAAGAAGGACGACTACGGCAAGCTCAGCCACCGGACACTGGACGGGATGCAGGCCGGCGCTAGGATCGAGATCGACGAGAACAAAGAGCATCCCATGGACTTTGTCCTCTGGAAGGGCGCACGCCCGGGAGAGCCGTCATGGGAGAGCCCGTGGGGACCGGGAAGGCCCGGCTGGCACATCGAGTGCACGGCCATGTCCATGACCTACCTGGGCGCAACGCTAGACATCCACGGCGGCGGCCAGGACCTGATCTTCCCCCACCACGAGAACGAGATCGCTCAGAGCGAGGCGGCCACCGGCGAGGCACCCTTCTCCAAGTACTGGGTGCACAACGGCCTGCTGCAACTGGGCGAAGACAAGATGAGTAAATCCTTGGGCAACCTGGTGTCGGTGGAAGATGCCTTAGAGAATTACACGCCCGACGCCATCCGCCTGTATTTCTTGAGCTCCCACTACCGCAGCCCGCTCAGCTACAGCGACGAAGGCTGCGACGCCATGGAGCGCAGTGCTGACCGTCTGCGCCACGTTCTCAGGCCCGAAACTGAATCAGCCGGCGAACCGATGGATGCAGCTGCGTTCGAAGAGCAGTTCATGGCCGGCATGGACGACGACCTGAACACCCCAAAGGCGCTGGCGGCCCTTTTCGACCTGTCCCGAGAGATGAACCGCCAACATGACGAGGGACACTCCATCTCCGACGCCCAAGACTGCCTGCGCCACCTGGGCTCCATCTTGGGCCTGACTTTCAACGAACGGGCGTCGTCTCTGAAAATCGACGCTAAGTCATATAACGCTATGGCTCAAGAACTCCGGGCTAAGATCTCAGAGACCGGGCAGGCCGAATTAGCCGAGTTGTTCGCTGATTCCAACTCGGATGTGGAAGCCGTGTCCGCGAAAGACATTGACCGGCTGGTGGACATACGGACCACCTGCCGGACTTATAAGCAGTTCGGCTTGGCCGATGAGATTCGTGGCTGGCTGGAGAGTCAGGGCGTTACGGTGGAAGACTCTGCGGCGGGCAGCATCTGGGAATACCGCCCCACTTCCTAACGCGGCCCTACTTAATCAAATCGTCCGGAGTGCCCTGGGCTGAACGGAGCCAAAACTGATGCCCGATACCACCCTGCCCGATTCCCTCATCTACTCTCTCGCCCAGGTTCTCGGGCGGGAAAACATCCTCACTGACCCCTACGACCTGGACCGCTATTCCGGTGACGCCCTCTCCCCATCACGCGCCTTCGGCGCAGAAGACTCTTTCAAGCGTTTGGCCGACGTCGTGGCCCGCCCTGGTTCCACCGAAGACGTGCGCGCCGTTTTAATGCTGGCCAACGAGTCGGGCACACCGGTGATCCCCTTCGGCGCCGGCACCGGAGTCATGGGCGCCACCGTGCCGGCCAGGGGCGGCATCATCCTTGACCTACAGCGCATGAACAAGATTCTGACCATCAACCCTACTGACATGACTGCTGAGGTAGAGGCCGGCGTGGTACTCGAAGACCTGGAAAACGCGCTCTTCGACTTGGGGTTGATGCCCGGCCATGACCCTTACAGCGTGCCCATCGCCACCGTGGGCGGGACAATATCCACCAACGGCGTCGGCTACCGCGCCGGCGCTTACGGCCCCATGGGAGACCAGGTCGTAGCTTTGGAAGCCGTGTTGGCCGATGGCCGAATCATGGGCACCAGGGCAGTCCCCAACCAGTCATCCGGCCCGAGCCTGAAGCACCTGTTCATCGGCTCGGAAGGCGTATTCGGCGTGATCACCAAAGCGACGATCCGTGTGTTCCGCCTGCCAGAGGTCCAAGTCTTTTCCGCCCTAGCCTTCGACACCTTCGACCAAGGCTTCAACGCCGCGGCCGAGATGTTCGCCCTGGGGATTCGCCCCACGCTGGTAGACCTTACGGAAGAAGATGAAGGCATCACCTTCCACCTGCTATTTGAGGGCTTCAGAGAAGGTGTTCAAGCCACTGGGGAAAGGGCAGTAGCGGTGTGCGCCGAGTTCGGCGGGCGGAGGCTTGGGCCGGAACCGACCGAGGCCTACTGGGCAGACCGGCGTCAGTCGGCCGAGAACTACAAAGTGTCAGCCCTAGGCAAGCCCCGCAGCGTCCGCTGGAGCCGTTGGCGCGGTCGGCGTGGATTTGACTACCTCCACCTGGGCCTGCCCATCTCAAAGGTGCTGGAGTACCGCAAGCGGAGCGATGAGATCATGTCGAGATCAGGCGTCCGGGTCGTCGAGTACGCAATCTGGTCCCGGCCCGAGTTGTTCTCCATGCTAATCATTCCAGATTCAGCGGCAGCGGTCTCAAAGGAGAGTTTGGGCGCAACGGTGGAACAGGTGCTGACATTGGCCCAGGACATGGGCGGAATCATGGAGTATTGCCACGGAGTGGGCGTAAAACTGAACCATCTACTTGCGAGAGAGATGGGGGTCGGTCAGGACATGGTACAGGCTATCAAACAGGCATTAGACCCCAACAACATCATGAACCCCGGCAAACTCGGCCTCTAAGTTCCGTTTTTATTCGCTAGGCCAAACAAAGGAGCGGGTCCGACGCCACCTCAATGCGCCTCCCTGAGCGAGAAGTTATTTTCCTCGACTTTTTGCACTCTAATCTCTTTTATTTTGGAGGTTTACGTAATAATTTCGCCGTAATTAGCAATAAACGAAAGAATACCGGCCGCCACGGTCAATTAATAACTTGATATCGACCATCATGAAATCCGATGACGCCAGGCTCACACTATACGTTGACACAATAATACGACATGTTTATCTATAAATATAGATTAAGTAGCAATCATAGTATCGTGATATTTCATACTTAACCGGGCGGTAAGTCCGAAGGCTAGGGAACAGGATATGACGAAGCTGAACAATCACAAGAACGGGCATCCGAACTTTTTTGCACTTGAGTGAAATGCTACATCACATGGAAGGAACCGTAGTCGCAGCCTACGACTGGCTGGCCGGTACCGCCTTGACCGAAAAGCAGCGCACGGAGCATAAGCTAGCCGAGAGTGAGCCAATCCGACGCGTCGGCACGATGGGCCTCTAAGAAGATCTCCGGAATATAACCGAACATTCCCATCAGGTCTCGAATCTAACTACCCTAAAGTTAACCCGGTTGTAGCCGCCCATCCAACACCCATTTCGGCGCAACCTCCACCGCGATCGCGGCCGGGAATACTCCTTCTCCACGGTGGCAGCGAAATCAGCTGCCGCCTTTTCTTTTGCCAAGAGCCGAAATTAGATCAGAACGGCAATTCCTGCCCGATCGCCTGCTCTTTGGCCTTGGTGTAAACCAGCTGCGCTGCGGCTATGTCCTCAAGAGCTAGGCCCATGGACTCGAACAACGTGATCGAGTTCTCCGAAGGGCGGCCTTGTACCCTGCCTGCAACCACATCCTGAAGCTCTTTGGCCATGTCCCAGCGGAAGCTGCCTCGTGGTTCCAGCCATAACAGGTCGCCGCATTCGATCTTGGCCTGGTCCAAGTCGTCAACCACGATAACTTCGGACCGCAGCACCGCCTCTTCGTCGATCTCCCGCCGCATCCAGTGGTTACCGCCAGCGGCGTTGATGTGGGCGCCCGGAGACAGCCATTCCCCTAGCAGCGCCGGCTCCCGGGCCGAGGTTATAACTATCACTACGTCGGCCTCTTCCACGCATTCCTGTGCGCTGTCCACCGCTTTTACTTCTACGTTCAGACTCTCGCTGCTACGCTTGGCAAACTCCTCACGGTGTTCCTCCCGTCGGCTGAACACCTTCACCGCTTTAATATCGCGCACAGAACAGACCGCCTCCAATTGGGTGCGGGCCTGAAAGCCGGACCCAATCACGGCCACGATGGCTGCGTCTTCTTTGGCCATATATTTGGTCGCCACTCCGCTGGCGGCTCCTGTGCGAATCTGGCCTAGGCGGCCGGCCTCCATGCAAGAAAGCAACCCGCCGGTTTCATAGTCATAGAGCATTACGATCATCTTGGCTGAGCCGGGGCCGCCGAAAGAGGGGTAGGCCTTGTATCCGAAGACCCCTTGACCTGCGTTGGAGGCGGTCATGAAATGGAAGAATCCACCCGGCATGCGGATCCTATTCCTGGGGCGATTGTCCACCTTGCCCTCGCCGGCATCGGCAAACGCCTTGTCCAGCACGTCTATGCACTCGCCCATGGGCAGCAATTGGGCCACTTCTTGGTCGTTTAAAAACAGGGCCATATCTATCTATCTCCTGATGTTCCCGGCGCTCTTGATAAGCTATTCGTGTCCAGGCACGGACAGCAGCCAAGTATAGCACCGTGGAATCCCTTGGAATAGGCGTCAAAAAAGGGCATCCCTTTGCTACAATTAGCGGGCACTCCACCAGCTTGATACCAAGGAAAGAATCCAACGATGTTCAAACCCCGCGTTTACGTCACCCGGCAGATATTTCCGGACGCCTTGGACCTGATTGAGAAGTTTGCGGAGTTGGAGCTTTGGCCGGACGACGAGCCACCCTCGCCCGAACAACTCATGGAAGCCATGTCCAACGTTGACGGCGCAATCATCAATGTGATGGACCGCATCGATGCGCCGCTTTTGGACGCCGCGCCGAAGCTCAGGGTACTGAGCCAGGTCGCCGCGGGGCTGGACAACATAGACATCCCCGAGGCCACCAAGCGGGACATCATGGTGGGTTACACGCCTGGGGTATTGGCCAAGTCCACCGCCGACCTGGCCTTTGCCTTATTGTTAGCCGTGGCCCGCCGCGTGGTCGAGAGCGATAAATGGGTCCGGGAAGGCAACTGGAAGATCTCCCACCACCCCATGTTCTGGCTGGGGTCAGAGGTTAACGGCAGCACCTTGGGCATCCTCGGCTTGGGCGGGATCGGATTGGAGATGGCCAAAAGGGGTCTGGGCTTCGACATGAAGGTCCTCTACCATTCCCGCACCCGAAAGCGGGACCTGGAGAAAGAGTACGGTCTTAAATACGCCTCGTTCAAGAGGGTTTTGGCCGAGTCCGATTTCCTCTCCATACACGTGCCCCTCACGCCGCAGACGAACCATTTCATCGGCGAGAAGCAACTCAAGATGATGAAACCGTCATCGATCCTGGTGAACCTATCCCGCGGGCCGGTCGTGGACACCAATGCCCTGCACCAGGCGCTCACCAAGGGCACGATCGCTGGAGCAGGCCTGGACGTGTTCGACCCCGAGCCAGTGCCCGCAGGCCACCCGATTCTCGGCCTGGACAACGTAGTGGTCCTGCCTCACATCGGCAGCGCGTCCAACCGTTCCCGCAGGGAAATGCACCTTCTGGCGGCCAGAAACTTGGTGGCTGGTTTGAACGGAGACCGGCTGGAAGAATGCGCCAACCCAGAGGTCTACGAGTCTCTGGGCATCTAACTTCTAAGCATATCCTGTGATGCTAGCGCCGCGGTGGCGGCGGTCCGCCCCCGGCGGGCCGGAACTGGATGACCCCCGACCCACGAAAGCAGCTAACCGTGTACGGGTAAGCATTGGTCAAGTGGTAGTGATACGTCTCGGATTCAGACCCGTTCCACTGAATCCTATGAGTGTGACCGTAGCACTCGTCTAATTCGGCGTTGGTTATCTCCTGGCCCTGGTCTCCATAGAGCCCCAAAAGCCCAAAACCGTCCATGGCATATCCCGTCAGCATATGCACCGGTCTATGTGTCTCACGCTGGCAAGAGCCGGGGCCATGGTGATGATACTCACCCGATCCATGGGGATGTCCGGCGCACCGATCCTGGACCTCATGAGCCGCCGCATCCCTCCCAGCATCATCAAGGGCGTTGTAGACCACAACTCCGTTCAAAGCGATCCCGACCATTCCCATCGAAACGCAACTCGCGGTGGCCGCGAAATTGGGATCGAGCGGCAGGGATAATTGGATCGTACGCCCCATGATTGCGTTGGGATTCCGGTCGATCTGATAGGCCGAATCGTAGAAATCAATCGGAAATTTCCGGTTGGATGGCCCACCGGAAGGACGTTACCGGTCACAACTCTACGTCCATTGTTTTCGCTGAAAGAGACCTGGGCATTCAACCAAGCGACTCCACTTTGGACCGTGATTTTTCTCGCTGGGTACAAATAATCACCTACGACCCAGTCTCGGTATGCTACGCTCCACCGCCACGAAATTCTTGGTTACAGCCGTAAACCGATCCAATATCAGGACTCGAACTCACCTTGCCGACCCCAACCAGATACCCTGGGTCACCGATGATTGCATCAGCGAATCCGATCTCCGCAGGCTCCGCCGTGGGAGTGATCACCGCAGATTCATGGGGATGTCGTTTACTTCCAATGCGACCAGACTTCCGTCTTTCTCCAGATAGACCACCTCAACCCCTTCCGCCGTTTCCTCGTGCACTCGCAGGTGGGCCGCGTCGATGCCTATAGGACCCTCAGTAAAGAACTCCCAGATGCGTCCGTTGCTGTCCCGCACTTGAAGCAATTCAATCTCCGTTGCACTGCGTTCAATCGCATCCACCACAAACCCGGTCATCCGAAGTTGAATCGGAATTAAAATCGGCGTCGGCACAAAAGTCGGACTCGATGCTTCGGTTGGTTTTAAAATTGGAACGGCCGTCGATGATTCAGCGGGCGTCACATCCGGCGCTAGAGTTGGCGCCTGGTGGATTGTGGTCGATTCCTCGGTCGGTTCCAAGGTGGTCTTGGTCTCAGAATAAGTGGTGCAGGCGGCAACAGCTACGCCGATAAGCAAGATTACGATGAGAAACCAAATTTTCCGACTGATTTGAGTTCTCCGTGGATGCGTCACTGCGGTGGTTATCATCAACTCGTGGGAAAGAAGAATTCCCAGTGAAGTGGTGCCCGAAGGCTAGAAGAATGGCGGAGAGGGCGGGATTCGAACCCGCGAGAAGCTTGCGCCCCTACACGATTTCCAGTCGTGCCCATTCGGCCGCTCTGGCAC
>Ga0209445_1000272_pt1 | contig 29570 bp, 29 predicted proteins | sample MarorgKNORR_S2LV_4_FD_188223 | JGI IMG/M metagenome (GOLD analysis project Ga0209445, IMG submission 188223) | Marine microbial communities from the Southern Atlantic Ocean, analyzing organic carbon cycling - NADW_A/KNORR_S2/LV (SPAdes) (version 2) | ecosystem: Environmental > Aquatic > Marine >... | reverse complement strand
GGAAGGGTCGTCCATGTCCATCAGGGACACCAACACGTAGCGGACATCAGGCCAAAGACCGGCTGTGCCGCCCGCGATGCGCACATCGGTGTCGGACGGGTAGGCTTCGCTCCCGGTGTGGGAGTGGTAGATGGCCAACAGTTCCCAGCCGTTCTCTCCGGCTTCTGTATCGACTTGGACCAACTCCCCGGGGTCCATCACAAACCGGAATGGACTAGCTTCCACATTCGACATGCGGTAAACCTTCATGACTTTGCCGTCTGGTCCCGCCAGGATGCCGCAGCACTCGTTAGGCAGGTCGGCCTTGGCATGGGCTACCATTTCGTCGATGAATTCCTGTTTAATCTGGACCAATCGGTCAACTCCGGGAACAAATATCACCTAGCTTGCGTCAAGAGGGTATGGCGCCGGGCTCTTGTGTGAATATAGCAGAGGAACCCTAGGGTGAACAGCGGCATCAAAGATTACGTAAAGGGATACGGGAAAGCGGCGCACCAGGATTCATACAGGCCGCTCCCCGGAATAAGAATTCGGATGTTCTACCTCAAAGGATGCTCAAAATGCCAGGGAGACCTTACTCTGGAAAAGGATGCCTACGGCGCTTTCTTGAAATGCCTGCAATGCGGAAAATTAACCGAGGTTAACGAAGCCGGCGGACGCCGGTCAGTGTTGCACGGAGCGACGTTCAATGAGGTCGCCATTCAGGCTCTGAGCGAAGAAGAAGTCAGGGCAGCAGTAGCCGCCTAGCTGGCCGCCCATGCCGCGTATGCGTAAACCGCCGCTTCCTGGTCCAGGGTCTGGATAGACCCTGGCCGTAATTCCCGCACCTTCGTGATAGCATCGGTCGGTTCCTGTCCTCGGTGGATCAAGTAACAAGCTAAGACCGTGCCGGTGCGGCCGATCCCCGCGTAGCAACTGACCACCACCGGCCGGTCCGCCGCGGTCTGCTCGTCGATGAATTCGATCATTCGCAGTATCTGATCGGGCTCGGGGGGCGTGAAATCAGGGACTGGCTCAAACATATCCAACAGGTCGATGGCTTTGGCTGAGCGGGCGGAGATAGTAAGCTCTTCCATCCGGATAACCGCGCGCACGCCTTGGTGGTATAGGAAAGATAAATCGTCAACACTGGTCGGCCCTTGTGAGCCGGCCAGTTCGTTTTCCAAGACCCAACCGAAGTTCATTACCTGCAAATTTTGCTCTCGCCCGTGTTAAGTTAGCTATTAACCCCAACCTCGATTTTCCGCCGTACCTCTTGCTCAGTCAATGTGTCCACTGAAACAACTTTGTCTCTGGAGCTGTATCCCCGAATTATCCCCAGCCGTGATTTGCTGACACCCAAAGTCTTGGCGAGAAGGGCAATCACTGCGGCGTTTGCCTGACCTTCTGTGGGTGCGGCTGTGACTCGAACCCGAAGGGCGCCATCCTGAAAGCCGTCCACCTGGTTCCGGGATGATTTAGGCTGCACCCTGACCTTGATCGTGCAACTCTCACCGGGGTTTGGGGGCATGGCGTAGGCACCTGTTGGGAGTGGCCACCGGGTGGTGGGCTGGGGCCGTCTGGTATATTAGGTTCGAAGACATCCGTCCCGTAGGAGGCGTCCGGTGGAGTATACCAACATCAAACTGGAGAAAGAAAACCGGGTGGCAACCATCCGGTTGAACCGTCCCGACGCGCTCAATGCCCTGAGCCCGGAGTTGATCACAGAACTTTCGGCGGCCATCGCCGAGGCCGGGGCCGATGAGTCCATAAAAGCGTTGGTGATCCGAGGCGAAGGACGGGCCTTCTGCGCTGGCGCAGACCTCACCTATTTTCAGACCACCTTCGCTGACCTTACTCTGCTGCCGCCGTACCTACGGCAGGTTACCGAAACACTCCGCCAGATCGAGAGCTTGCCCTTCCCGGCGATTGCCGTCGTGCACGGATTCGCTTTGGCAGGTGGTCTTGAGCTGATGATGGCCTGCGACATGACCCTGGTGGCCGAGGATGCCCGCATCGGTGACCAACACGTGAACTTCGGTCTGATGCCCGGCGGCGGCTCGACCCAACGGCTACCCCGCCGCGTGGGCCTGCAACGGGCGATGGAATTGCTCACAACGGGAAAGTGGATCTCCGGGGCCGAGGCCGTTGAATGGGGACTGGCCCTGCGCTCCGCCCCCGCTGACGGCTTGGACGATGAACTGGAAACGATCCTCGGTCCCCTGCGAACGAAGAGCCGTGAAGGCCTGGCGTTGATCAAGGCGGTGACGCTCCGTGGCATGGGAATGCCCATGGAAGACGGCGTGGCGCTGGAGGCCCTTGCTTTTGTCCAGTACATGACCACCTCGCCCCATCCAGGGGAAGGAATCCAGGCGTTTGTAGAGAAGCGTCAACCGGAGTTTTAACCAAGATATAACCGCCCGGCCAGTCGGATAATGAGCCTGGACAGTTCGACAGCCATCTGGCCCGATGCTATGATTTGATGTCGCCGCGGAGACTTTTCATTGTCACGGGCGATTATTTTCACCGGTACGATCACGTTTTGCCGGCGGGCTGAATCTGCCGGCAGTCGTTGGATACGCAGTTTGAAGATCAAAGACATCCTGACAAAAACGCGCCCGATATCGTTCGAGTTTTTTCCTCCCCGGCAAGCGGAGGGAATCCCAGCGGTGCTGGAGACTTTGGATGAGCTGAAGCAGTATCGTCCAGACTTTGTGTCGGTGACCTACGGGGCCGGCGGCTCGACCCGCGCCTTCACTGAAGAGATCACGCTCGAGATCAAGCGGAACACAGACGTGGAAGTGATGGCCCACCTGACCTGCGTTGGCCAGAACAAAGAAGAGCTCGACGAAGTATTGTCACGGTTGCAGGAAGAAGGGGTGGAGAATATCATCGCCTTGCGTGGCGACCCCCCCAAGGGCACCACGGAGTTCGTCCCCGTGGAGGGCGGGTTTAAGCATGCCACAGACCTGCTTCACCATGTTGTGTCCAACTACAAGTTCGGCGTGGCCGCCGCTTGCTATCCGGAGGGTCATACCGAGTCTGTAGACCTGGATGCCGACTTGAAATTCGTCAAGATGAAGGTGGACAACGGGGCCGATTTTCTCGTGACTCAGTTGTTTTATGACAACCGGTTTTATTTTGATTTCGTGGAACGGGCCCGCGCCGAGGGAATCGAAATACCCATCATCCCGGGCGTGCTTCCGGTGCTGAACTCCGCTCAAGTCCGCCGGTTCACCACTCTCAGCGGCTCAAAGATCCCCCCGGACCTGGACAAGTTATTGGACAAGTACGCAGATAGCGATCACAGCGCCCGCGACATGGGAGTAGAGTACGCCACTGCCCAGGTGCGCGAACTCTGGGATTACGGAGTGCCCGGCGTCCATTTTTACGTGTTGAACCGCAGCTACTCGGTGTCCCGTATCTTGGATAACCTGCAGATAGCCGGACACCAACGGCAAGACTGATTCGTCTTTTTGGCGGGCGATGCTTACAACAGGCGTCGACATCATCGAGATTCCTCGTATCAAGCAGGTGTTGGACCGCTATGGCCAACGGTTCTTGAATCGCGTCTTCACCCCGGATGAGATCGCTTACTGCCGCGGCCGGGCGCCAAACCTGGCCGGCCGATTTGCCGCAAAAGAGGCGGCCATGAAGGCGTTGGGCACCGGTGTCCGCGGAGTCAGTTGGAAGGACATCGAAGTCATCCGCGCGGATAGCGGCGCTCCCAGTTTGAGGCTCCACGGCCGGGCTGAAAAGCGGGCGGAGTGGTTGCAGGTGGGCGAGATGTCCCTCAGTATCTCCCACTCCCGTGAATACGCTGTGGCTTTCGTGGTGGCCCAACGCGAAGAGACACCGTGAAGATCGTTACCGCTACACAGATGACGGCCATCGAGCAGGCGTCGGAGAGGGCCGGAGTCAGCACTGACACCCTGATGGAGAACGCCGGTCTGGCTGTCGCGCAAGGGGCGCGGGACATGGCCGGCGCTGCTGGTGTGCGAATCATGGTGCTGGTTGGGCCTGGCAACAATGGGGCCGACGGGCTGGTTGCCGCCCGGCACCTGCGACGCTGGGGCGCCGAAGTCATCTGTTTCGTAGTGGGCGGGCGGCCAGAACCCGACCCCAAGTTGGCCCTGGCCCTTGAATATGGCGTCCGGATCATCGACGTCGCATCGCCGAGTGGACTGGAGCTGATGATGGCTCGTTCCGCCCTCGTGATAGACGCCGTATTGGGCACCGGGCGCGCCCGTCCTTTGGAAGGGCCGGTGAAGCAAACCATGCAATGCCTGGATAATGTCCGGTCAGCCTCTAAGCCACCCATATTGCTGGCATTAGACCTCCCCACCGGACTGAATGCAGACACGGGCGAGGTTGACCAACTGGGAGTTCCGTGTGACGTGACCTTCGCCCTGGGCTATCCCAAGGTGGGATTGCTGAATTTTCCCGGCACTGAGCACGCCGGAGACATGCGGGTGCTGGACATCGGCGTTCCTCCCGGCCTCAAAGAAGAAACGGATATCCAACTTGAATCGTTGGAACGGCGTTGGGTGTCGGAACACCTGCCTCAAAGACCGTTTGACTCCCACAAAGGCACCTTTGGCCACGTACTTGTAGTTGCTGGGTCTCGGAATTACGTGGGCGCAGCCTACTTGGCATCCCAAGCCAGCGTGCGGGCCGGGGCTGGATTGGTCACCCTGGCCACTCCGGAAGATGTTTATCCTATCGCGGCCGCCAAGTCCACCGAGCCCATCCACCTTCCCCTGCCTGATGACGACGGACGGGTCTCTGCCCACGCTGCCCAAACGCTCCGGGAGGGTTCACGCCGCTACGACAATATCGTGGTGGGCTGCGGTCTGGGCTTGTCCGATAGCACGGTGAGTTTCGTTGAAGACCTGCTGTTCAACCAAGAGAGTTCTGGCCTTTCGGAACTACCGGCGCTGGTCGATGCCGACGGCCTGAACAACCTGGCCCGCATCGAAGCCTGGCAGGAGCGTGAGCGGGGGCCGATGGTCTTGACGCCTCACCCCGGAGAGCTGGCAACATTGACCGGACTCTCGACCGCCGAGATTCAGAAAGATCGGATCGCCGTTACGCGGGAGTACGCCACGAAGTGGAACGTGACCTTGGTCCTGAAGGGCGCCAACACGTTGATCGGCCAGTCCGACGGCGCCGTCAGGGTTGCATCGTTCGCCAATCCAGGGATGGCGACTGGCGGCACCGGAGACGTTCTCAGCGGCATCATCGGCGGGTTAATGGCCCAAGGTTTGGCCCCCAACATCGCGGCGGCCTCCGGGGTCTACCTGCATGGAGAGGCCGGACGGGAGGTCGCTTCACGGCTGGGAGACGCGGGCATGGCGGCGTCCGACCTGCTGCTAGAGGTTCCGTCCTCATTGAGGTGGATCAAGGAAGTGTGACTACCTGCTGGTCTTGGCCCGGAACCCCTGTGATATACTGAAATACGTGCCTGGGAGAGACAAATACAAGCCTTTCCCAGAGGCTGAAACGGCCACAGCAACTCAGGACAGGAACCGAAGATAGATGTCTTTCGAATTCTTCCTAGAGAACGTTACCGACCCCACGGGCCGCCTCTCCGCCGTGGACTTCTACGAGATTTCAGACCTCTCTCCAGAGGAGCTGGGGCTCTTCGCATCTGCTTGGTATCCTCTCTCCGTCGAACGGCAGCGCGATATCGCCTCGACCATGGTCGAATTGGCCGAAGATAACCCCGAATTGGACTTCACTGCGATCTTCAAGTTGTGCCTCGACGGCGACGACGAACCTCTGTTAAAGGTTGCCATGGATGGTCTCTGGGAGCATGACGACCGGTCGGTGATCCCCGCGTTGGTGAACGTATTGCGGTCGGAGAAAGGCTACGAGGTGCGCTCCGCGGCCGCTAGCGCCCTGGGACGCTTCCCCACGTTGGCCCAGGCAGGCAAGCTGCTGGCCAGGGACGCTGAGCTTATCCATGACAATCTAATGCAGGTACTGGAAGACGAAGAGGAACCTCTCGAAGTCCGGCGGCGTTGCATGGAAGCGGTGGCGCCCTTCAACACCATGGAGATCAACCAACTGATCACGTTGGCCTACGAAAGCGTAGACTCGGATTTTCGGGCCAGCGCCATTTTCGCCATGGGCCGCACCGGCGAAGTGGGTTGGATACCGATTCTGCTCCAAGAACTGCAGAACGAAGAGCCGACCATCCGCTACGAGACAGCCCACGCCTGCGGTGAGTTGGGTGAAGAAGAAGCTGTCCCCCATCTGATCTTGCTGTTGGAAGACGCCGATTCCGAGGTCCAGTTGGCTGGGATTAGCGCTCTGGGAAAAATCGGCGGTCCGTTGGCGAAGAAAGTACTCCAGTCGTTGGTTAGGGATGGCGACGCCAACCTGGAAGAGGCCGCCCGCATGGAATTGGAAGACCTGGAGTTCGATGAAGACCCCCAGGGCTACCTCGGCGAATCCTAGCGCTGCCGATAACTAGTGACCAACCTCTCTCTGGCCCAAGACCGTTTCCTCCGCTCCGCGCGCACCGGCCACCTAGCCACCGCTGACGCCAAAGGCCGGCCCCAAGTCGTACCCGTTTGCTTTGTCTTCGACGGCCAGGCAATCTACTCGGTGCTGGACGCCAAACCAAAGACTACGCCCCTCCGGCAATTGCGCCGGGTAAAGAACATCTTGGCCAACCCTCAGGTGTCGCTGGTGGTGGACCACTACGAAGAAGACTGGGACAAGCTTCAATACATCTTGGTTTCAGGGGACGCGGAATTGCTGGAATCGGGCGAAAAATGGGCCTTGGCCATAGCCATGCTCCGCGAGAAGTATCCCCAATACCAGGCGATGGATCTAGACCAAAGTCCGGTCATCAAAATCATTCCGGTCAGGTATTCACCCTGGAGTTCGCAACCCCAACCCTAACCTCATCTCGGCGAGAGGGGATTTTGCCCTGCCTGATTTGACACCTTCAGGCGCGCAATCTACACTGGCCCGAAATCGTGGCCCTACGTGGGTTGTAGCTAGCCCGTGCATAACCAAGGAGTAGAAACATGGACGGAGTCACAGCCATAGCCAATATCCTGCGCATGGAGGGAGTTGAGTTCATCGGCTGCGTCCCCTACCAGCCCCTTTTGGAAGCGGCGGCTATCGCCGGGATACGCCCCATCGTCTTCAGGCAAGAAGGCACCGGCATCCACATGGTGGATGGCTACTCCAGAGTGACCAATGGCAAGAAAATGGGCGTGTTCATGATGCAGAACGGCCCTGGGGCGGAGAACGGCTTCGGCGGCGTGGCCCAGGCGTTTTCTGAGTCTGTACCCATCCTGTTGCTGCCCGCCGGTATGGCCCGTGAGAAGCGGGGCGTCCATCCCAATTTCTACCCCACAAGAAGCTACGAGACCATCACCAAATGGTCTGAAGAGATGAACATCGTCGAGCGCATACCGGACCTCATGCGCCGGGCTTTCACCAAGCTGCGCACCGGTCGCCCAGGACCGGTCCTGCTTGAGATACCGGCGGATGTGGCCACAGCCGAACTGCCCGAAGAACTGTTCAACTACGAGCCGCCCAGAGTTGTCTTGCAGCAGGCGGACCCCGCCGATGTGAGCCGAGCCGCCAAAGTTCTTTTGGCCGCCGACCGGCCCCTCATCCACGCCGGTCAGGGCGTTTTGTACGCTGAAGCCACGCCCGAATTGATCGAGATCGCCGAGTTCTTGCAGGCCCCGGTGATGACCACCCTGCCGGGCAAGAGCGGCTTCCCGGAGACCCATCCGCTGTCCTTGGGATCCGGCGGGCCCAGCACCACCGCCCAGGCCAACAAATATCTGAAAGAGTCTGACCTGGTTTTTGGCGTGGGCTGCAGCTTCACTAAAACCAATTTCGCCCAGGCGATTCCCCAGGGCAAAACCATGGTCCATCTGACCAACGACGAGGACGCCATCGGCCGTGAGTTCAAGACCGAATATGCCATGTTGGGCGACGCCAAGCTGGTGCTGCGCCAACTACTGGACGAACTCAAGAGCCAGGCGGGCAGCGCCCGTCCCAAGAACCAGGTACTACAAGACGATATCAAGTTCGTTAAAGAAGCTTGGCTGGCCCAATGGATGCCGAAATTAACCTCCGAAGACGTGCCCATGAACCCATACCGGGTAGTCTGGGACCTGATGCACACGGTCGATTTGGACAACACCATCATCACCCACGAGTCCGGTAGCGCCAGGGAGTACTTGAGTCCTTTCTGGGAGGCCCGCGCGCCCCGCAGCTTCATCGGCTGGGGCAAGTCCACCCAACTGGGCTACAGCTTGGGTCTGGCCATGGGCGCCAAGTTGGCCGAGCCGGACAAGCTGTGCATCAATGTTATGGGCGATCTTGCCTTCAGCACCGTGGGACTGGACGTGGAGACGGCGGTCCGATGCAACATCCCCACGATGACCATCGTCATCAACAACGCATTCATGTCCATCTACGACGACAGCCGGTTCCCTGTCGCCATCGAGAAATACAATATCAAGAGCCTATCGGGTGAGTTTTCGGAGGTTGCCCAGGCTATGGGCGCCTACACCGAGAAGATCACCGCGCCGGGAGACATCATCCCTACTATCAAACGGGGCATCGCCGAGACTGAGGCCGGCAATGCTGTGGTTTTAGAGTTCATCACCAAAGACGAGGGTGAGTACTCGAAGTTCTAGGGGTTAAGTCCGATAAAACCTGGCAGAGGTGCTAGTTGACCGATTTTGTTCTTATCTTTGGAGTGGTTGCCGTTGTCCTAACGGTGACCGCCCTAGCGTCTGGCTTGGTCGAGCGGCCTCCCTTGTCGTTCCCGTTGATCTTCCTTGGGCTGGGTTTTCTATTGGGAAGCCGCGGTTTCGATCAGCTGGACGTAGCCCCCATTCTCCGTTCCTAGAGGTCGTGGCCACCCTGACTTTGGCCTCGGTGCTGTTCTTGGACGCGGTCAAACTCCAGGTGACTGAGTTGGGCAAGCGCTGGTTGGTCCCGGCGCTGATACTTGGGCCGGGTACCGGTTTAATCATCGCAATCGGCGCCTTGCCATTTGGGCTATTCCTGAACTTCGGCTGGATCTTGGCCTTCATCGGCGGAGCCGTCCTGGCTTCCACCGACCCGGTGGTCTTGCGGGATATTGTCCGTGACGAACGCATCCCACGGCCTGTCCGCCAGGTCCTGAATCGCAGCGGGGATGAACGACCTGGTGGTGCTGCCGGTGGTGCTGGTGCTGATTGCGGTGGCCACCGACCAGGGCAGATGTAGAATAGTCGGAACGGCATCGCTTTGCCGTGCTCCTACGACTTTTAGATGGCCAGAGTCTTGCTGAGAATCAGTTCCGGCGGCGTTGGTCCCGGTAGTTGGGGGCGGTTATGGGTTGCCAGTTGACGACAATGCCGTCCACTAAACGAGAGGCGATGCGGGACTTGCTGTCCTCCAACTCGTTGAGGGAAGCTGCGGAGGTGATAACTGTTGGGAGGCGGGCCTCGTGGCGGTGGACGATGATTTGGTACAGCTTTTCCTCTGCCCAGACGGTGCTGCTCTCGGCGCCCAGGTCGTCCAGAACAAGTAACGGCACCGAGTTGATCTGCTCGAACAACTCGTCATAACCCACAGGGCTGTCGGGGCTGAATGTGGCCCTGAGGTGGTCCAGTAAGGTGGGTACAAAGGCGAAGAACACCTGGCTGCCTTGTTTAAGCTGTTCTCCGGCGATGGCTACTGCCAAATGGGTCTTGCCGGAGCCACGGGGTCCGGTCAAAAGCAGCCAGCCATCGGGGTCGTCGGCAAATGTCCGGGCGGCGTGCATCACTAAGTCCAATGATTCCCGGTCTTGGTCGGACGCGCTGGCGCCGCCTAAGGTGTCGAAATTATCGAAGGTCATCCGTTCCAGCATTTCGGCGCGCACTTCGCCGATGCCCAGCACCAGCCGGCTGTTGAAGTTGCCCAATTGGACCACTGTGGCCGTGCCGTCTGCGCCTTCGAGCCGGGTACGCAGCGAATCGTCCAGGCGTTGTAATGGCCCCCGAACCGTGACAACGGTAGGCAAGGTGTTGTTGTAACGGTGATTGATGACCTGGAACAGCTTTTCCTGGGCCCAGGGGGTGGCGTTGGCCATGCTGAGGTCGTCTAAGACCAGCACGGGGACATTCCGCACCTGCTCGAATAGGTCGTCGTAGGAAACGGGGTTCTCCGGCGAATAGGCCGCCCTGAGGTGGTCAAGCAGATCGGCTGCGACGATGAAGAAGGCGGTCTGGTTTCTTTCGATGCACTTATTGGCGATGGCCACGGCCAAGTGAGTCTTCCCGCTGCCACTAGGCCCGGTGAGCACCAGCCAGCCTTGGGGGTGCTCGGCGAAGCGGGCGGCGGCGGTGACGCCCTCGCCGAACATCTTCCGGCTGGGGCCGTCTGGCAATGGACCTACCAAATTGGTGGTGGTGAATGTTATTCGGGCCAGGGCGCCCAGATTGCTATATCGGCGTAATGCCGCAGTGCGGGTGTCGGCGTCCTGGGTCTCTTGGCAAGAGCAGGGAATTGCCTGACCGAACTCAGGATGGCCTATGTGGACGCGGCGGGTGACCCAGCCGCTGCCGTTACAACGTGGACAAACGTCACCGGCCGGCTCGCTGTCTGGGAGGCTTACCCCAGCGCCGTTGGTAGTCGTCGAGATATTTCTCGCGGTTATCCTTCTCAGTATGTCGCCCAGGCTTTCCATCTTTCCCCCTCTCTGCTCCCCCCTTGTTCTCTCTACCCTCGGCGGTCCAACGCCTCAAGATGCCGGCCACGTAACGCCAACTGCGTTTGTTCTCCGCCACTGCGATTCCGAACGCCTCATGAAGCCACACCGCAGGGTAGCGCTGCTCGGCTTCTTTCAATTCCTCGGCTAACAACGGCGACAGTGATCCGATGTTGTCTTCGAAGAGCGCGAATATGTTGGGTCGCTCTTCCTCCGGCGTTACTTCACGTTGCGCCGGATCAAATTCCGGCGCTGTTTCGTCAATCTCAAACCCGGCTTCGCCGGCGTTCAGGCGGGCGATGGCCCTGCGGTCAGCCTCGGTGTTCAGCAGGAACACCGTGCCTGTTCTCTCCAATTGATGGGTTAGGAATGTTCCCCGGTTCACGGCCTGCCGCAGGCCTTGACGTATAGCCTCTTCGGATGATTCATTGCCATCGGACCTGAGGCCTTTTATGAGCGAGCGGTCGGCCAGAAATTCGTCCAAAGTCACCGTTCTGAGGGCGCCGCGTTTGCGGTGGAACAGCCACAGCCCGCGCAGAGTTACCTTGAGTTCGGCCAGGTCCTGAATCTGCTCCAGGATGGGTCCGAACACCGGGTTGGGCACCGGGGTGTAGAGCGTTTTCCCAGTGAAGCCGGAGAAAGCCCCGGAAGGCGCCATCGTTAGAAGTCGTCCACTCTGGATAATGAATCGAACCGGACCCAGTTATCGCGGAAAAACAGTGAAATTTCACCTGTAGGTCCATTTCGGTGCTTAGAGACGATCAGGTCGGCGATGTTTCTGGGATAGGGCCGTCCGGGATTTTGTTGAGTCCAGCTTTCTTCGTCTGAATAGAGGTCCTCCCGATGGAGGAACATCACCACATCGGCGTCCTGCTCGATGCTTCCACTGTCCCGCAGATCAGATAGCATTGGCCGATGGCTGGGACGTTGTTCCACGCCACGGCTCAGTTGAGAACAGGTTACAAGGGCAATATCCAGGTCCCTAGCCAAGATTTTTAGAGATCTGGAAATTTCGCTGATCTCTTGGACCCGGTTATCGTTTCGGCCGCTCCTCCCTTGTATGAGCTGTAGGTAGTCGACCACCAGCAGGTCCAGTCCGTGCTCCAAGGACAGGCGGCGGGACTTGCTCCTCATCTCAATCGTGCTCTGAAAGGGGGTGTCGTCGATATAGAGTGGCAGGTCAGACAGCCGGCCGATGGCATCGGTGATCCGCTGTTCTTGAGCTTCAGTGACCAAGTTGAGACGCAGCCGGTGGGAATCTATCTCTGCTTCAGCGGATAGGATGCGCATCGCCAATTGGTCCCGGCTCATCTCCAAACTGAAAATGCCTACCGACGAGCCGTTCTTGGCTGCGTTGACACAGATATTTAAAGCCAAAGTGCTCTTGCCCAACGAAGGGCGAGCGCCAAGAATCACGAGGTCCGACCGCTGGATCCCGCCCAACAGTTCGTCTAGTTCGGAGTAACCAGTCATCACGGGACCGGTGTTATCGGCTATAGGGTCAGCAAACGCGGCCTGGTCTTCCAGATATTGGTCAAAAATCTGGCGGAGTGGGATGAAGCCGCGCTGAGAGTCGGGGCCGCGGATGGTGAACAGCGCGTCCTCAGCTTGGCGGAGAGTGGCGTCCACATCGTCGGTGTCCTGGTAGCCCATAGCCGAGATGCGGGAAGCAACGTCTATGAGCTTCCGCATGGTGGCGGTGCGGGACACCACGTTGGCGTAGTGTTCTGAGTGGGCCGAGGTAGGTGTGACCGAGATAAGGTGGCTGAGGTAAGCCATGCCGCCCACTGTTTCCAATTGGCTGGCGCGGCTCAGTTCCCTGGCCAGTGTGACTTGGTCGATCGCCTCATCCCGCTGAAAGAGGGCTTCGCAGGCGGCAAAGCAGAGTTGATTCCTCTCGCGGTAGAAATCATCTGCCTTGATGTAAGGCGCAACGCGGGAGAAGCAGTTCCCATCGATCAAGACCGACCCAACAACCGCCTCCTCCGCCTCTAAGTCATGGGGTAAAAGCTTCTCGGCGTACATCGCCCTATTCTTCCACCTCTGCGTTGACGTGAATGGTAGCCGTGACTTCGGTCGAGAACCGGAGTGTCACATCGTACTCGCCGGGCTCGCGTATCGGCTCGGCTATCTCAACCCAGCGGCGCTCCACTTCCCGGCCTACTTTCTCGGCCAGTTCCATGGCTATATGGGTGCTGGTGATGGCGCCGTAATAACGGCCGGTGGGGGTGATTCTGGCTGTGAGGGTTATGGAAACATCGTCCAATCCGCTGGCCAGTTCTTCCATGACGGCGGTCTCGCGAACCCGGACTTCATCTCCGACAGCGGTGATCTTGTGCAGCCGTTTCATCACCTCAGGGGTGGCGATCTCCGCCAAGCCCTGGGGCAAAAGATAGTTGCGTGCGTATCCATCGGGCACCCGGCGGACCTCGCCCGCCCTGGCCTTATTGGGAACGTCTTGGGTGAAAACTACTTCCATTGTTGGTCACTTCCGTTGGGTTCTCCGATGGACATGTGCGATCGGAATAGGGATATGACCTCAGTAAAAGAGGCCAGATTAATTATACGGCATGCCCGGTCTGAGGGGGAAGTGGGACCGGTCTGCAGCCGGGCCCTAGGCAATTTCTGCCGGAAATTGACTGCTGGCTGCGCCCCTCCTAGAATCGATTCCACTGGAAAAGTGCTTAGAGGGAAAGCAGACCAATCTGCGACTGGGAAAATATATCCTTCTTTTCACAACAAATCCAGGCAGTTTCGAGCAATTTAAATCGAATATTTCGGCGAATAAATTGGACGGTTAATGGGATTTATAGCTGACATCGAAGCGCGGAATCAGTCCGAGAGGGCTGCCATATTGGCCCACCCGTTCGTAACTGGTGTGGGCGATGGGAGCCTGCCGGTGGAGAAGTTCAAGCACTACGTTACCCAAGACTACGTCTACCTGATCGACTACAGCCGGGCGCTGGCCTTGGCGTCGGCAAAGGCTCCAATGCTGGATGACATGTCCTGGTTCGCGGGCTTGTTGGACGAGACTTTGAATGTTGAGATGGCGCTCCATCGCGATTATTGCCGAGAGTTCGGCATCAGCGCTGAAGAACTGGAGGCCACCGTTGGGGCTCCCAGCAACGTGGCCTATACCAATTTTCTACTTGAGACCGCCTACCAGGGAAGTTTCGGGGAGTTGTTGGCGTCGTTGTTGCCCTGCCAATGGGGCTACTGGGAGATTGGAGATCACCTGAGGCGACAAGGCTTGCCCCAAAACGCACCCCTCTACACCAAATGGATCGAGATGTACACATCGGATGAATTTTCGGCATTGGCGCACTACATCCGGGAGATGGCTGATCGAATCGGCGATGAGTCCAACCCAGCCGAACTGGCCGCCATGGGTCAGGCCTACCAAACGAGCGTTCGTTTGGAGCACCGGTTCTGGGACATGGCATTTAGTTTGGAGGGGTGGAAGGGTTAGGGCTCAAGCGCTCGCTCGTCCCGAGTCCGCTGAAGAGCGCAAATCGGGCGAATAATAGCACCCTTTCGATTATTCGCCCGAACACCATGGCAGCACTAGTAGAAGGCTGTTTAATTGTGAACTCGGGTTGATTAGAAGGTCCGGGAAACCTGGTCAGGCCTACGGACTACATACAAAAAAGTTGGGTCAGACGGTGCGTGTCTGGTAACTTGGCAACCCCGAATCCGAGATACGCTCGGTCAGTGATCGATCAGCAAATTCGAGATTTCCAATTTTTTCCTTTAGGACATCTACCACTGTTCGCGTGATATCAGATTCCCGTAAGGGATTCAAAAACGCAACCATTTGGTAGACCGGTCTAACTCCAAGTTGCTCTGTCCCACGAGTTCCTGGGACCATTTTTAGTTGGAGCAATTTCAAGTTCTCCGACACGCCGGCTTGCCTTGTAAAGGCCTGTATCGTCCGGGCGTCCGTTCGCGAATACAACAACTATTGCAAGACTGGCAGCGCTAACGTGGTTGCCATGTAGATCACAGCTTGGGGATCATTTTTGTACTTTCGGGTAGTCCGCGTCACCATCTGCTGCACGCAGTCCGAATAAACGATGAACGGAACAACAGCGTAGCCTTCATTTGTTGTCCTAGCAGCTTCCCGGCCACGAATATTGGAGATATCAGCATAAATCGAGGCTTCCAGAAAATGAGTTGACTTCCTCATCCGCCATACTGTTCTAGACGGCTGCCTGTGGGCCGAATACCTGCTAAGCTGGCAGTTGCTGGTTGTTGCCCTGGGTCATGGTGCTTCTCGAGTGGATTTGATCAGACATAAAACTGGCGCTTGGGAAGTGACCCCGAGCGCCAGAGAGCTTCCAGTTAAACCGGCATTGCCGGCGGCTTGTTGGTTAAACCAGCATTGGCTCCGAATTCTTCTGGTAGACCTGGAACCGGTGCCGAGAGGTGTCCGCGATCAATACGCGGCCCCGATGGTCGACGCGCACCGCGCAGGGCGCCCAGAGTACCTTCTCTGGGGTGTAGTCCCGCACGCCGTTGCGCTGGCGGACCATGTCTGGGTTGGACTTGATCTTGTCGACGCCCAGGCTAGAGAGCGTTGCGTCACCGGTGAACTCGGTGAGGAAACGGCCGTCGGACGTCAGCACCTGAACCCGGTTGTTCAGCCAATCGGCGATGTAGATGTCGCCGTCGTCGTCGACGCAAACGCCGGTCGGGCGGTTGAACTGGCCGACGGGAACATCGACATACACGATGCCTCCCTGGTCGCGGGCGATGCTGCAATCGCCACCGGTGCCCGGCCTGCCGAAGGTGGCCAGCCACTTGCCGTCATTGGTGAAGGACTGGACGCGGTCGTTGCGCCAGTCGGCCACGAAGATGTTTCCGTCCTTGTCCAGGCAGATGCCCCAGGGCAGGTTGAATTCGCCATCGTCGGAGCCGGCGGTGCCGAACTTGCCCAGGAATTTGCCGTCCAGCGAGAACTTCTGGACCCGGTTGTTGCGGCTATCCACGACGTAGACGGTGCCGTCTGGGCCGATGGTGATACCGGCGGGGCGGTCTAATTCGCCGTCGCCGGAGCCGTGGGTGCCCCAGTGGCTCTTGTACTCGCCGTCTTTGTTGAAGATGGTGATCCGGTTGGTCCATTCATCTGTGACGTAGACATTGGTGTCTTTGTCCAGGCCGATGGCCATGGGCCAGATAAACTGACCGGGCTCCTCACCGTATCCGCCGAACTCGGTGATGTACTCTTCTTTGTCCTCGCCGATGCGGAACAGGTTGATGCGGGTGCCGTCCGACCGGGACTCATAGGAACGGTTCACGATGTAGACCAGGTCGTCGGGGCCCAGGGCAAAGTCCATCGGGTTGCGGAACCCGGTGCCCTGGAACTCGGAGCGCCCAGCCGTGAAACTGTAGGTGAACGTCCGGTCGTTTATTCCCAGGAATACACTAGCCATAGCTATTCTCCTCAAGGTTTAGAGGCCCTGCGCCGCAGCGGTCACTTCGGCGCAGAGGCTGATCTTCTAAATTTAGCTGCTCTTTACCAACTGATTTCTATAGGAAGGGGATCGCTTCGAAGTTGCCGCCGACAATCGCCTTGGCGTCGAGGCCCATCCATCCGTCCAGCAACGTTGTATAGGCAGAGCGGAAGTCTACGTTGTGTTGCAGATTGCCGCCGTCTTCCAACTTGCCGGGCTCCAGGGAGGGGTACTCACCGTAGAGGCCGCCCTTGACGTGGTCGCCCATGACGAAGGCCACTCCGCCGGTGCCGTGGTCGGTGCCGGAGCCATTGTCCATGGCCCGCCGTCCGAACTCGGAGTAGAAGAACAACGTGACGTTGTCGCTCTTGCCCAGGTTCCGGATGTCAGTCATGAACGAATCGATGCTTACAGTCACGTCCTGTAGCAGATTGGCATGCCCCACCGCCTGGTTGGCGTGGGTGTCGAAGATGTTGTACGGGGCAGTGGTGAACAGCACCCGGGTGCCAAAGTCTGCATTGTGCACCTGGGCCATGTCGCGGAGATATCCGCCCATGGCGCTGCTGGGGTACTCAACCTCTGACTTGTACAGACCGGGAGCCGTGCTCAGGATGTCGGCGCCCTGCAGGGCTTCGATGCCCGTGCGGCGGATGTAGTCGTCTACCGCGCCCTGGCCGATGGCCGGAGCGTACATGCGGCCGAAGAGGTCCAAAGCCTCAGTGCGCTGGGCTTCAGCGCCGATCTCGGTCAATAGGCCGTAGCTGCTCAAGTCACCCACCGAGGCTACGGGCACGCCCTCTTTGGCCAGGGAACGTGGCAGGCCGCGGCCAAAGTTGACACCGGTGAGGACGTTCTCGCCCTTAGGGTCAACGTCCTGGATGACGCTGCCCAGCCAGCCGGTAACACCGATCTCTTCTGGTTCGCAGGTAGCCCAAATGTCCATGGACCGGAAGTGGGACAGGCTGCCGTTGGGGTAGCCGATGCCCTGGATGATTGCCAGATGGCCCTCATCCCAGTACTTCTTCAAGGGGGCCATGGCTGGGTGAAGTCCCAGTTGGTCGGTGATGGGTATGATCTGGTCCTCTGGTATGCCCAGAGAGGTGCGGTAATCCCGGTAGTGGGGATTGGTGAAAGGGATAACCGTGTTCATGCCATCGTTTCCACCGGACAGCGATATCACTGCCAGGACGGGGTCTTTTACCGTTGATACCATTCTAGTTCCTCCGCCTATGAGTCGGATTACTCAGGATTTTTTCAGTATCCATCTAGTTGGCCAGTTTTTTGATGAGTTCCTAGCCGAACTGGAACTCAGTGGTTGTTGCAATCATCTGCAGGGTTTCTCCCGCCCGGCGGGAAAACTCACCTTTCTCAACGTCGGAGCCATGGTTCAAGTCTCCGCCTGAATCCAGATGGTCCGTTAATTGGCTCCGGGTCTCTTCAGCCAGGTCCATGGGGCCGATGAGGTCCAGGCAACCGTCCAAGAACTGCTGAGAGCTTGGGACATCGCCCAGCGCCATCAGCCGGCTGATTATGTTTTTGACGCCGGGCAACTCAGTGTTGCCCAGCATGGATGATGCGAAGTTGATTCGGTCGATGAGGCTGCCGCTGTTGATCCACTCGCGGCCCATGTGCCAACCTTCAACCGTCGGGGGGTTCATCAGGTCCAGGCCCATGTATTTGGGCTCCATGGCCACGAAGAACAGGCCGGGCTTGGGCTCCAAGTGGTCGCCCACCATACGCATGGTGCCGATGACCACGTCAGCAGGGCTCTTGACCTTGGCGAACCGGACCGCCTCGTCTTTGAAGAAGTTAGAGTTGAACAAGACCGTCAACATGGCTGTAATCTCGTAACCGGAGTCGAAATAGGCTTTCTCCAGTTGTTTGATGGCGTCCATGTCTCGAGGTTCGGTCAAGCGCCAAGAAGGTACCGGAGGCTCGTCGGCTACAAAGAAGTCGTAGAGTTTGCGGGCTACGAACCGTGCGGTGGCCGGCTGCCTGCAGATGATGTCTACAATGTCGCCGCCGTCCCAGTTACCGGTTTCTCCGAGGAAAGTCTTCTCGCCAAAATCATGGTCGGCCGGGTCAAAGCGGAATTCGAATGGTGTCCGGCCGTAAGGGAAGACGGGAATCGTTGGGGCCAGGTTCCAGCCGGTGAAGGCACGGGCGCAGGCCTTTACGTCGTCCTCGGTGTAATTGAAATCGTTGTCCATGCCCACGCCGATGGAGAACAGCTCCAAAAGCTCCCGGCCGTAATTCTCGTTGACGGCCGTCTTGTGGCTCTCGATGTTGTCCAGGTAATAGAGCATGGCCGGGTCGGTGGAGAGCATCATGAGCAGGTCTTTGAAGTTGCCCATGCCGTAGTCCCGGAACTTGTCGATCTGGATTGCCGTAGTCCGGGCGTTGTCCACCTTGTTGTCGCCAGCGCAGAGGATCGTGTGCCAGAAGAGGGACATCTTCTCTTTGAGCTGGTACTTGTTGTTAATCATCCGGTAGACCCATTCGGTCTGCCCGGTCTCGATGGCGGCCTTGTCGAAATAGGAAGGATAGGCCCGGTACATCAGGTCTTCGTCGATCCCAGGATCGTCTCCGGGGTTTAGTAGCTCCGCAACGACGTTGTCGTAGCCCTGGGCTGCTCTGGCCTCAATCTCATCGCGGCTCGCCCCATAACCGGCGCGGCGCAGAAGGTGGGCCATCAAGGCAATCTCTTGGTCAGGCATCAATTCCTCCTCCACGGTGAATAGAATTACCAAAAAACTATTCTAAATACGTTGTTTTCTATATCTGGATTTCCCGCTGGCTGAAGGGCTGCGAATATCCTTCGCTCTTCGGGAAACTGTGGTGGCAAACCTTCGGCTAACTACAGGTTAACTAAAGTTGTTCAGGATATGCTCACATTCTAAAAATCTATGAGGGTCAATGTCAATACTCCATATCACATGATTCGAGACTAGGGCGGCATTTCCGTTGGGCACTTTATTAGAAAATACCAATTATAAGAAAGAGGTAGTTCCGGCGACCCGCAGTTAGTTCCCAGTGAGCATGGCTGGTAGGCAGTTGCGATGGTAGCTTTTTGGAGGCCTCTGGTGGGGCTTCCCAAGCGCAACAGCATGCTAAAATTCTGCCAGCCACGCCAGGCAAGTTTCAAGATGAGAGAGCGTTAAGATGATGAAGCCAGTGATTCCGTCCATCTTAAATTCCGGAAATCCGGTTGAATTCGATTGCGACTGGGGCAGAGTCGCTCGCTTGATCGTTCACGAATCCCTCAAGACACAGCCCGGTGAGAAGGTGATCATTCACGCCGATCCGACTTATTTCCCCGCCCTCACTGAGCAGGTGCGGATTGAGTTGGTCGAGGCCGGGGCGGTCGAGCTCGCTGTGTCGATGGTTAATTCGGGCGGCCTGGAAGCGGTGCGGCGCAGTCACCGGCGGCGGGAAGATCCGGCCCTGATTGATATGGAAGACCGGGCCATGGCTTCCGTGTTTGACCTGGCGGACATCTACATCTGGCTGCCAGGTTTTTGGCAGATCAATCCGGGGCAGACGGAGAAGATTCTCGAGACCTGGCCGGGCCGCTCCATACACTTCCATTGGGTGATTGACCCCAATGATCCCGTGGAATTCAGCCTTCTTTCGAAGATGTACGAACAGGCATTGTTCATCGACTACGAGTCGTTAGACTCACGGCAGCAGGAGCTGATCGCGACTCTGCGCACCACGTCGGTGCAGATAACCAACCCGGCGGGGTCCGATCTGACCTTTGAGCTTAAAGACGCCCACTTCCACCGGGGCAACGGCCAGGCGTCTAAAGAATTTATCTCCTCCTACGCCAGGGATGGCAGCGCGCGTGACAGGGAGGTGGAGTTGCCGGCCGGCGCGATACGCACGGTCGACATCACGAACACCCAGGGACGGTTGGTCTGCTCCGATGAGAACTTCTTTGGGCGTCAGGTGGGCACCCTGAACTACACGTTCAGCGACGGGCGAATAACCAGCGTAGAGTCCCAGCACCATAACGATTACGTCCAGGCGGTTTGGGGGATTCAGAGTGGAGACAACGACCGCATCGGGGAGTTCAACCTGGGGGTGAGCCCGGCCCTGACGCTACTGCCGGACTACCCTAAGACCGTCCCTTATTTCGGCTACGGGGACGGCGTGGTCCGAATCAGTTTGGGGGATAACCAGGAATCTGGGGGAGACGTCATCTCCAGCTACCACCATTGGTTGTTCTTGACCGACGCCACCGTAAAAGCGGGCGGCGTTACGTTGGTGGAGCATGGGAGCTTGACCGGCTAGTTACGGATCAGCAGGCCTGGCTGGCAGTGGCGGCAGTAGCTGGTGATGCGTTGGTTGGCGGTTAACTGGGTGATGTTTCCGCCACACTTGGGGCAGGGCTGGCCGCCCTTGTTGTGAACGGCTAAGAAGTCGCGCACTTTCTTGTGGATGTCGCCGCCCATGCGCTCTCTGAGGGTTTCGGTGGCTTCTTCCAGCACCCGGCGGCACTGCGTGTGAAGGGTTTGAAGTTCGTCAGGTTTCAGCGCCCGGCACTTCTTGAAGGGCGATATTCCGGCGGCGAATAGGATCTCGTCCGAGTAGGCGTTGCCGATGCCGGATATGAACGACCCGCGGGTTAGGACACCCTTGATCTCGCCGTTGAATTTCGTCAGCCGGGCTTGGAATTCCTCAAAGCTGATTCCGGATAGAACGTCCGGGCCGAGCCCGGTGTATTGGGGGACCAAGTCGTCCTGGGCGTCGCCACCGTCTTCTCCGTTGTCGATCCAGTAGACCTTACCCATCTGCCGGTCGTCCAAGTAGCGCAGGTCCATATCGCCGCCGACGCCCATCGTGACGCAGGTCTTCTTCTGGACCCTGACGCTCCCCTGGCAATGCTGCAGAGCACCGGTGAGCATGGGGTTGATCACTAGGCTGCGTCCGCCAGAGAACCGAAGGGTCAGGAACTTGCTCCTCCGCTGGGCGTCCAATAGGGTCCGGCCAGGAAGGTCTTTTGTGACTTCAGGGGCCAATGACCGCACCACCGTGGGCCGCAGGACCTTGCAGGACTCGACGCGCGCGCCCTTGAGATTGGCGTTCAGATAATCTTTGATGACTTCCAAATCAGGCGCTTCTGGCATGGCGTTAATATACCCTACCGATACGATCGGCGTTTGTTTTATAGTGTTATCGCTTCAGTTTTCAGTCCACATTTTGGGAGACTCAAACCAGATTCGAGGGCGTCATGTTAATCGGAGTTGTATCCGACACCCACGGCTTCTATGACCCGCGCGTGCCCCCGCTGCTTGATCGGGCAGGGCACATCCTGCATGCGGGCGACATCGGCACGGGCCAGATAATAGAACAGTTGTCTAAGATCGCGCCGGTTACGGCGGTGCGGGGCAACAACGACCGTGAAGGCCCGGAGTCGGAGTTCCCGGAGGTGGAGACCATCGAGCTAGGCGGCTGCCGCATCTATCTGACACACATCGTAAAGGTGCCCAAGGAAGGCGATGAGGTCGGCCTGTCGGCTTATCTTAAGCATGGGGCCGATTTGGTGGTCTTTGGCCATAGCCACATGGCGTTCCACGAGGAACGGGGCGGGCTGACGTTCTTCAATCCGGGCGCGGCAGGCAAGCGGCGGTTCAAGGTTGTGCCGTCCATCGGGTTGTTGGAGTTGGAGCCGGGGCGAGTTGAAGGGCGCATACTAGTTCTTTGAGGGTGGGTGATTCTACAGCGTATAGCCCCCATCCTAACCCTCCCCCGGTGCGCGGGGCTTTGCCAGACTAAGCGCAGCGATGAAGGAGACGACTGCCGTTGTGGAAGTGACGCCGAATTCTGTTTCGGCCAAGCAGGATGGTGCGCTCCATGCCAATCATCCAGCCGACGAACATGTTGGCGGCCACCAGCAAGGCGATCTGACGCCAGTTTTCCGACAGGCCCAGGTTGACCTTGCTTTGGTTGGGTGCGAAGGCTGGTAATCGCCGGATGACGTTCATAGCGGTGGAGTACGCTCATCTCCGACTAGGTCGGGAGTCTCGACCTAGTCGGACCTGACACTCTCCCGTCGATGGAGAAGGGACTTTTTCGGCGCTGCTACTGGTTGAGGCGTATGGCCTGGGCTCCTAGTTGGGGCCATGCGGCCGGAGCGGCGGCTTTTTCTAGGCGTTCCTCCAAGGGCAGGTCTTCGTCCCAGTAGTAACCGATGAACCGCTGGCCGTTGATGCCGTCGGATGCGTCTGAAGCCAGCCAGACCACCGGCGCTTGCATCACTTGGGGATCAATCATGTTCTCGCGTTGGTGAGCGGCGTCGTCGGGAATCAGGTCTGTGCTCGCCATTCCGCCCGGAACCAGGACGTTCACGGTGACTCCGGTGCCTTCCAACTCCCGGGAGGCCATGGCGACTAACGCCTCATGGGCTGCTTTGGATGGCCCGTAGGGCGCGCCGCCTTCGCGGTACATGGTGTTCATACTGGTTGTGACGCCGATGATCCGGCCCCATCCCTGGGCCAGCATGTGGGGCACCACGGTCCGGGTCATGTAAAAGGGGCCGCTGCTGTTCACCGCCACGACCCGGTCCCACTCTTCGGCGGGCACCTCCCAGAAGTTGTTCTTTGTCTCGCCGCCCATCAACATATTTCGGGGCGCGATGCCAGCGTTGTTGACTAGAATGTGCAGCCCGCCCAGTTCCTGGATGGTGCGTTCAATGGAACGTTCGGCTTCTCCGATGGAGGTAACGTCAACCACCTGCGCCATGACGCAATTGTCGCCGCCGATCTCCCTCATGTAGTTGGAAGTCTCGTCCAGCCATTGCTGGTTGATGTCCATCATGGACACCCTGGCCCCGGCCCTGACCAAAGCCTCTGTCATGGACCGGCCTAAACCTCTAGGACTGGCTGCCCCGGTAACGATAGCAATCTTCCCCTCAAGCGGTTTCTCTTGCATCAGATATCTCTCCGAAATATATACACTACTCAGTACAAAACCCGGCTGTGCCGGCGGCGCCTATTGGGCTACGTAGCCACCGTCTATGACAAGTTCGCTGCCGGTTACGAAGGATGACTCGTCCGACGCCAGGTAAAGCACCCCGTAGGCGACATCGTCCGGCACGCCGCTCCGGCCCAATGGAACACGGGCGTTGGACTCCGCTTGCGCCGCCGGGTCGTCTTTCCGTTCGGCGGTCATCGGGGTGTCGATGGGGCCGGGGTGGACCGAGTTCACCCGGATGCCCTCAGATGCGTACTGAATTGCGGTCGATTTGGTGAAGATTCGCACCGCACCTTTAGACGCGTTGTAAACGGCTGCGACATAGGCCTGACCGGTGATGCCGGAGATGGAGGAAATATTGACGATGGAGCCGCCGCCAGCCTTGCGCATCTCCGGGATGGCCGCCTTGGTGCCAAGGAACACGCCTTTGGCGTTGACGTCCATCACCCGGTCCCACTCGGCCACGGTGATGTCCTCCAGGCCGAGCCTGGAGACCACACCGGCGTTGTTGACCAGGATATCCAGCTTCCCGAACTTGTTTACGGTCTCGGCCACCGCAGAAGTCCAGCTTTCTTCGCTGGTCACGTCCAGATGGATGTATAGGCACTCGCCGCCCAGTTCATTGATCTCGGCCTCGGTCTGCTTTCCGTCTTCGTCAAGCATATCGCCAATTACGACCTTGGCGCCCTCCCTGGCAAACAATTTTGCCTCGGCGGCGCCCATTCCCCGGGCCCCGCCGCTCACGAAGGCGACCTTATTCTCTAAGCGCATGACTTCCCCCTGCTGCTGTTTTTGTCGTGCCGATGGGAACCTGAACAGTTGGCAAGATTCTAACCGCTGGGCGCGGTTAGTCAATGGTCAAGGGGTTGGGAACGGTCGGCAGGGAGGGGAGTTGATCGCCGAAGCTAATTGCCGGAGCTAATCGATCGAGCAGACGGTGACCGGCTGCTTGCCGTTCACCGGGCCGGTGACAGTGCTGCCGCAAAGATTATTCATCCTGTCGGCGTTCACAAGGTTCCGGTCGTTGATGATGCCGCCGCTCTGGCTGGATGGGTTGAAAAACCCGGCGTTGGTGAAGGACCCGTTATTGATGAGCTTGGCGAAGTCGCCGAGGACGAAATTGGAATCGGCGTCATTGTCCACGGTCTCTGAGTTGGTGAATACGGTGCCGGCCCCGTTGGTGATCAGTCCGTTGATGTTGTTGATCTTGCCGCCCGCACGATTGGGCAGAGAGTCGCCTTCATTCTTTAACTCCCTCCGTTGACGTTGATTGTCCCTCGGTTGGTGATCAACCCGGGGCCATCGCTTTGGAGCGTGTCTCCCTTGAGGTTGAGGGTTCCTTCGATCCAGATGGAGGCGCCCGGCGATTGGTCTGCGCTACTCAACGTCACCCCATCCCGGTCGGAGTCGGCCACTAGCTTTACTGACAGGTCCTTGCTGATCAACACGCGGCTGTCAAGGGGCACGAACATAGAGAACTCACCACTGCTGGATTTGGAGCCGCCGCTTGTTTCGAAGTCCAGTTCTTCAGCGCCAAGGTCTGCCGGCCACGGCACAAACAGCAATAGACCGAGCGCAAGTCCGGCCAATGCAAACATGGTTGAAAACAGCAGCAATTTCCCTTTCGCTACCATACATTCAGGTTTTCACAGGGGTCGTGCTAAGTCGAGCCTGAGGGGGCAGCGTGATCAGATGCCAGAAACGCCACTTTGTGGTCTAGGGGTTGTTCTTGAAAAATTCCCGGTTTGTTCGAAGGAATTCCCGTTGATCCGATGGCATCTTGTATTCATCGAATATGGCGTTGACCGGACAAACGGGCTCGCAGTAGCTGCAGTTGATACAGACCTCAGCATCGATGTGATACATCTCTTCTGAATCGTTGGTGGCGATGCAACGCACCGGACATACTTCTACGCAAGACGCGTCTTTAACCCCGATGCAGGGCTTGGTGATAACGAAAGTCAAAATATCCTCTTGATGGAGCTAACGGGCCGCACAAGTGATGCGCCCGATGATGTTCCGGAAGCTTTTAAGGATCGGAAGGGGCTTGGTCCCGGTTGATTATACGGGTAATTATATAGGGCCGGGCGCATGGCCTGAGCGGTCGTTGGCCCCGAATAGGTTGATGAATTGCCCGGTCATGTCGGCTGGAGCGTGGGCGGCCAGGAATAGCGCCGCCCGGGCTATATCCTGGGGTTGTGTCCATTCCGGCCCGGCGTCTTTGGGTTTTTGGCCGGAGGTCATGCCGGTCTCGACCCAGCCGGGGTTGAGTCCGTTGACCCGCACGCCGTGGGGACGGACCGACTTCGCAAGTGAAGCTGTGTAGCCGATGACGCCCCATTTGGTGGCGCCGTAAGCCCCGAACTCGGATTCCGGGATGGTCCCAGACGACGATCCGATGTTGATCACGATTCCCTCTTGCCGTTCAACCATCTGGGGCAATACGTAGTGGCAACAGAGGAAAGTCCCCCGAAGGTTGATAGCCATCTCCTCGTCCCATTCTTCGATGGGGGTGCTCCACACCGGGGTGTCGTGGTGGATGATGGCGGCGTTGTTGACCAGAATATCGATTTTGCCCCAAAGCTCTGAGATCTTCCGGACCACATCCTCTACTTGGTTCTCGCTAGACACATCCAACTGCCAGGATGTTGCATCTCCCCCGGCTTGTTGTATCTCGTCCGCGACTTGGTCCAGAGGTTGGATGTTTCTACCCGTCAGCGCCACCTTCGCGCCTTCACCGGCCATAACAATGGCGATGGCCCGCCCGATGCCCCTGCCGGCGCCGGTCACCAAAGCAACTTTGTCAGCTAGAAGATTGCCCAAGGCAAATTCCTATTTGGAGTGATAGTAGGGAATAGAAAAGGGTGGATGGTCGGGGTGGGGCGAATGGAACGCCCGACCTCCTGCTCCCAAAGCAGAATATGGCAAGCCTAGCAGGCTCAATCCATAACTGTCCACTTTCCGTGGGTGTTAGTGGATGACCTGACCAGCTCCAGGGGAAGTGGGGAAATAAGTGGGGAAATCTTTCGGCCTGCACCAAGTGTGTGGGCCATTTCTATTTCTAGGAGGTTCAATATGCCAATCGACAAGACAATCAATCAGCCTGACGGCGCCGATAGCCTAGGGCCGAAACCGCCAACCAATCCTGTGGAGTTCGCCAGATGGGTGCAACGGCCCAGGGTGAATCCCAAGAAACCCAAGGTACGGCCAGATGACTCGGCCTTACTGCCAGAACCGCTGGAGAAGCCAGAGGTGAATCGTTCCATCGGGACTGATAAGCCGGAGAGCCCAAAGCGGAAGAATCCCAATAATACCCGACACCAGGGTATCTTCGGCCAAACGATGGCCTTAAATCGGCTCCTGTGGCCAAGGACGCAGGGAGCCTGAGGGATTTCCTGCACTGGTTCGATGTGACTATTGGAGATAGCCTAGACCTTCGGAAGATGAGTCCAGCAACACTCGCCGCCTTCGGACTTGGTTGGTACGTCTCCGATACTCTCACCAGGGACGAGAAGCAGAAATGGCAACGACAGATGGAAGAGGAATTTAACCGTTCCATTAAGAACCAGGACGATGATAGGAAGGCCAGGGAGCTGGAACGCTCTGGGCGTAGGCTCAGGAAGTCAGCCGTCGATGAGTTGCAGGAACATTACCAGGGCCATATCAGCTAGTAATCGGTTGACTCTGGTGGATTTATGACCGTGCTAGGTCAACCGACTACACCTATCCTCGTTGGTCAACCAAACCATGATTAGATTTCTGCCAGAGTCAACGGTTCCATGCTCGGTGGGTGCCCGTAGAAGCCCGTGGAAGTCCATAGGCTCCACCACGTTATAGGTAAATAATCCCCCAGACGGTCAACGGCTATGCCCATAAGGCCCATTTTTTGAAAATTTTCCTCCGTAGGAAAGGGTCTACTTTACAGCTAGGAGTCCCATGGTTGATTCGCATAACGGGGGTAGGTGTAAGGGTGCTCACCATACGGAGGGATGGCTGAGTGGATGAAAGAGACGGTCTTGAAAACCGTTATGGGGGCAACCTCATCGTGGGTTCGAATCCCACTCCCTCCGCCAGTTTCAGGCGTAAAAGTGACCACCAGATCTATAGTTTGGGGGTCTGCTTTTTTCTTTAGATCCAATTGCAAAGATCGGCCCCCGGATAACTCCGGGGACCGATCGGTTTTCCAAAATCTTAGACGGCGGCTGAACTGCCGGTCGCCGTGTTACGCCTTATTTCGTCTTGGTCACCGAACCGTCGGCTTCGATTTTTAGGCCGACGAGCGGGCCGATGTGGGGATTGAATATGTCGGTGATTACCGGGTGGGTGCCGCTACCGACGCGCTTCACCCAATTCGGCAAGACACGTTCCATGACGGCACCGTTCAAGCTTTGTTCCTGCATCGCTTCTGAGAACGGTATGAATTCCAAGCCTTCCGCTTGGTTCTTGATGAGCCCCATCTCGTTTTGGATCGACCCGATCCGGAGCGCCTCCAATTCGGACTTGGCGGCTTCTTCGATCAGGATATGCTGGAGGTCTGTGGGGATTTGATTCCATTTGTCGGCGTTGATCACGTTGTTGACAAAGGGCCAGCTGATCAACGGCCCGATCATGTAATTGGTTACCTCATACCAGCGCTGGCCGTGTGAAGCGTCAGCACCAGTCACACCACAGTCCAGGATGCCCCGTTCCAAGGCTGTGTAGACCTCGGAGAAGGCTATGAATTGGGCCGAGGCGCCCATCCCTTCGATCCAGTCCGACAATGCCGCGCTGTGGCTACGGGTCTTCTTCCCTTTGAAGTCGTCAAGGCTCTCAACCTTGTCTTTGCAGAAGAAGTATTGGTCGTTGCCCGAGAAGAGGTGGTGGTTCATGACCACCCCACCGGTCTCGGTCAGTACCAACGCCTCGATATCTTCGATGATCGCCTCATTGGCTTTGAACTCTTGTTCCAGGCTGTTGTAGAGCCCCCAGAGGTTCTGGACCTCGACGGGAGGCAACTCGCCCCCCACGTAGCCGCCGTAGATGGTGGCCGAGGCCAGTACACCACTTGCGACTAGGTTGAGGGTGTCTGGACCAGCCAGTCCCAACTCCGGGAAGGAACTGACGACGAATTTCAACTGCCCGTTGGTCCGAGCCTCAAGCCAAGGCACGAGTGTCGACTCCAGTACTTTACAGGGCCCCAAAGCCCGGTTGATGCAGGCGTGCTGAATTTCGATGGAAACGCCTTCGCTGGTCAGAGGGGTTGGGTTGGTGAGATTGGCCTTCGCCAAAATCTTCTGGTAGAAATCGCTTTCGTAGACGTAAGCGTGGTTCTCGAGGGCAGACAGCGGGACGTTACCGTCGAAGTCGCCCTGGTCAACCGTTGCTGCAGGGCCAACCAGCTGGTTCAGGTCTCCTACGTATATCGCACCGACCCCGCCGGCATGCTTGGCGGCGTATTGTTCAAGTAATTCTTCTTGTGTTGGACCGGTGGGAGCCGCAGGGGCTGCCGCTGCAGGGGCTGCAGGGGCTGCAGGGGCTGCGGTCGCTGCGGGGGCTGCGGGGGCTGCGGGGGCTGCGGGGGCTGCGGCCGGATCCGAACCGCAACCTACCAGTATAATTGAAACCACGACCAGCAACATGGCCGTTAATCGGAATCTTAGCATTTCTGAACTCCTTGTGATATTCAATTCAATTCTAACACCGGGTCGAAGCTCTTCTCAATCGTCCTGGTAATCGAGCTTTGATCGTTACCGGCTACCTTTGACCAGATCAGGCAGCCATAGCGCGATCTGCGGAAAAAGCATAACTAGTATTACGGTGACTCCCATACAAGCCATAAACGGTAGTACGCCTATCCATACGTCGGCGATAGTGCTCTCTTGCACAATCTCATTTGCGAGTCGCGCTTGCTCGCGGTCGACATCCTGCCGTACTCCGTGGAGCACATAAAGGTTAATCCCCTCCGGAGGACTAATCAAGGCAGCTTCAACCAATATCACCATGATGATGCCGAACCAAACCAGATCAACACCAGCCTGCTCCAAGGTAGGTACCAGGATGGGCACGGTCGTGACCATCATCGCGAAGCTTTCCATGAAAGTGCCAAGTATTAGGTAGAACACGATCAGCACGAGTACCAGCATAGTTGGAGACAGATCCCAACTGGTGATCTGATCCGCGATCTGCGCAGAAATTCCCAACCGGGCGAATGCAAAACTCAAGGTAAAGGCGGCGAGGATTATCAGGAAGATCATTCCAGTGGTACGCATAGTAGATATCATTGCGCTTACAACGATATCGTAGTTAGTGTTTACCGTTGCCCTCCACACCGCCCCATCTGGCATCCTTTGAGATCTCATTTCTTCTTTGAAACTAGCAGAGAATATATTGATCAATCCGGTCAACATTAGGAATTTAGCAAGAATTGGTGCGGTTATGCGCTGAGAATTCATGAGAACTGC